>PJTS01000126.1_pt1 | contig 73011 bp, 59 predicted proteins | sample 1512251 | NCBI WGS metagenome assembly PJTS01 (sample SAMN08177686, study PRJNA422409) | Soil metagenome, whole genome shotgun sequencing project. | isolation source: Soil (2) enriched on wood chips: alkali lignin treatment | place: USA: Madison | collected 2015-01-15 | reverse complement strand
TGAATAAGGACTTTATCTTCCTTATCAAAGAAATCGATTGGTTTTAATGGGATGGTATCTGCGTCCCATATCAGATAATAGTCACTTTGGATAATTTTGGAAATTTCCATTTTTAAGAACTGCTGGAAGTACCATCCGGCTCGATCTCCATTATTTATTCTTTGTTTTAGAAAGTCAGCTACGGATTGAAAATTGAATTGGTCAAATAATTCATTTTCGTTAATAAGAATAAATTCTGTCCTTTGATTAAGTGACTTAAATTCTTCAAAATGAGAATTATGTGTGATTACATAAATACGTTTCGAGTGAAAAAAACGACTAATTTGACTGATTGCGACTTTTGCGATTTCGAGGTGTTGTGGGCCCACACAGACAACAAGATCATATCGTTTTTTTTCTTTTTTTAAATCCATGCTAACAAATATAGGTCTTAATGTAATAAAATGCTAAATGTTGATTAATTTCAGGCTAATTTGTGTTATTTTTTTTGTTTTTTTTCTTTATAGTATTTTTTTGTTAATTTTGCTTATATTTGAATGTTTTTAATAATTATGAAAAAATGAAAAGTATTTTTAAGGTAAATGTGTTGATCTGCACTTTATTTATTGTGGTAACGGTTATTTCTTGTAGTAAGGAAGATGCGAAAAATGAACAAGAACCATTGATAGAGACGTCAAAAAAGAATTTTGAGGGACACGATGTTTCAGCTCTAAGAACATTTTATGGAAAATTGCAGAACGTAAGTACAGATAGTGTGCTATATAATGAAAAAAGTGATAATTTTTCCATTATGGGCCGCAATCTAAAAAAAAGTAGGACTGAGTTGACATCAGTCTACCAGCAATCTCTTTCCGTTACAGTAGGATGTAAACCTTTTTATGTTCCACAATCCCCTGGCTATTGTGGTTATCCTGCAAAATGGTACAGCGATTTTGTCGAAAAGAAGATGCAGCCATATGAAATCATTGATCTTGAATATTATAAGAATTCGATATTCTTTGGTGAGGTGTCTTTTCCATTTGAGAAATCAAGCCCGAATGGACGATTCTCTCTTATTGGACAAGCTGATGGAAATCTATATATCAAGGATAATAGTAACGGGAAGGTGTTATGGGATGCTGGATCTTATAAAAAATATGGAACATCAGCAGCTTACAAGATGGCTTATCATACAGATGGAAATTTAGTTATATACGGGAAGCCTTGGGGTAGTAATGTTTATAATGCGGTTTTTACTACTCCTAATCTATATGTGCCAAATACAGATTTGTATCGTCCTGCTATTGCTTCTAATACATTCTATGTATTGCAGGACGATGGGAATTTTGTTCTATATTTTATTATCAGTAGTCAGATGACAGCAGAAAGGGTCTATGCCGTACAACCAATTGCTGAGACCAGAACTTGGGGAGGGAGAATTTCGAATCAGTGGAATCAGATCAAATAATTTTTCAGATATGTCCTATAATAGATTGAAATATCTATTATAGGACATTCTCCTTTCATAATATTGAAGAACCAGCTGGAATCTATTATTAAAACTTGATGAAGGTTGGTAGAATAAGTCCTGAAGTGTCTAATGTGTTGTCGTTAATCCATTTACGAGGAGATACTACTACCTTGTTTGGATTTTCATTCAACCAAGCTCCCCACCAGCTAAAGCTGCTGTTGGCGATAATATGATGTTTACATAGCGACATCAGCTGTAGGTCTCTAAAACTATTGGTACCGATGTTATGCTCAACAAAAATAGCATTCAGATCTTTAAACTGAGATCTGCACCAGGGAATATCATTTGAGAATATGACAAATACTGGCGATTCTTGCGTTTCAATTATATATTGTATACTCTTTTGATAGTATTCTTCATTACAGATATCTTTAAATAGCGGTTCCTGGAGGTAATCTCCTCTTCGTACATGTAATGATATTGCGTTTTGCTCCTGTATTAAATGTTGTAAACGAATGTTTTCCTTGTCTTTAAATGATGGGAATATAAGATTCCGACGAAGGGAGGGAGCTACTTGATTAATGTACCCGATATGTTGCCAATATCCCCAATAATAACGGCTTTTATTGTCTTCAAAAATCTGCCTTGAATAGGAAAAAGGATCAGTTTCTTCGAGATAGATATGCTTGGTGTTAAATAGTCTTCTCAATTTTCTCCATATCCATTTTTCGTTGTTCCTAGTGTAGATATTTTTTTCAAAGGAGTTTAACTGTGGGAGCTGAATATTAAACACGGTTTCTAATTCGAAACCATTATGTAATTTATAATCTTCGAAATCAACTAAATCAGCTTTTGCATGTTTGAATTTTTGCTCTAATGCTAAAAAGAAGGCATATTGAAATAGCTGATTACCAATACCTCCCAAAAATTTGACTATTTTCATTTTTTTATTTAAAAAGATTTTTGATTGTATTCTTCAATGCCCTTCGCAGTTGTTTAGCTGTAATGTATTTCCATTCAAAAAAAGGCTTGGTGAAAAATAAGCTGAGCGTATTTCTCCCCCCATTTTTCATAATCACATCATACCACCGTTCAAATATAAATTTTTGAACGTCGAGAGATCGTTGGCGATCAGTGGGAGTAATACGATTAAAAAGCTGGATATAGAAGTCTCGGTAGTCCTCGGTTTTGATGCTCGGCCAATCGAAAGGAGAAGTCAACATTTTCTGATACTTAGTATCTGTAGGAAAACCTAATAATTCTAAAGTATTACCTTTAATAGGCATTAACTGATTTTCTAATTCCGCAGCGTATTTTTTTGAAATCCCTTGTAGATGTTCTCTATACAAGAGTAGTGCCCGATCTAAATTCAAAACAGGATATTTTGTTGAAATTCGAAAAAATAGGTCGTAATCCTCTGCAAGTGGAACTCTGTATCCATTGAATTCCCTGAATACTTCAGTTCGCATCATTACTGATGAATGAGCAAAACTATTTCCAAAAAATAAGCGATATTTTAGCAATTCTGGATTAGTTTCGACTTTGATCTGATGTCCAGTAAGATCACCATTTGTGTCAATAACTTTAGCATTAGAGCCTATGAGAGCCAATTCAGGATTTTCGTAGAATTTGTTGAGGAGGGTTTCCAAACGATCTATTGTAGCCATATCATCGCTGTCCATAATCGCTATAAATTCTCCATTAGCCTCTAGTAATGTACGATTTCTGGTGTATACAACACCATTATTACTTTCATTTTGTAAAATCCTAATACGATTATCTTTATAGATCTTGATTTTTTCCAACGTACCATCCGTTGAACCATCATCAATAATCAAAAGTTCAAAGTCGGTATAAGATTGATCCAGAATACTCTGAATCGCTTGGGAAATATAACGCTCGGAATTATAGGCTGCCATGAGCACGGTGACTGTTGGTATTTTTGTATTCATCGACAGTGAAATAATCAAGTTCTTGTTTAAAAGTTTTATATTTACAGAATAAATAAGTATAGATATTTATCAAAAATATTGATGTGTGATTCTGTATTACCATAAAAGTAAAAAAAAAATCAATGAGTCATTTAGTAAGTATTATAATACCCTGTTATAATAATGCGGATACAATTCAAGAAGCTTTAGATTCAGTTTATAATCAGACCTATAAGGAATTTGAAGTTATTGTTGTCAATGATGGCTCTCAAGATCAGTCGGCGGAAAAAATAAGAGAATATCAAGAAAGCTATGCAGAATTGATTTTTTTAAATCAAGACAATAGAGGTCCCTCAGCTGCGAGGAATTATGGAGCTTCTATTGCGAAAGGTCATTATATTATCTTTTTGGATGGCGATGATAAACTTCATAAGGAATATATCTCCACTTGTATAGATCACTTTGAAAGCGATGCAACATTAGATTTAGTATATTCAGTTACTGAATTGTTCGAGAATGAAAGCGGCGTGTTTTTCTTGGCAGAGTACGATCCAAAGACAATATTAATTCAGAATTGTTTTCCTATAACTGCGATGATTCGTCGTAAAGATTTCTTCGCCAATGGTAAATTTGATGAGAAACTTCGCATTGCTGAAGATTGGGAAATGTGGATTAGACATACACGAGAGTTTCCTAATGTAAAGAAAATAGACAGGAAATTATTTTTTTATCGCAAAAGAGTGACCAAAGACTCTATTTCCGACTTAAATAAAGTAAACAATACGATTGACGATGCCCATCTGTATATCTATAACAAACATTATCAATTATACAGAGAAGCTGGGTGGCATATCATTGATCTATTATCCTCTAGAAGAGAGTATCTAAAATATAAAAAAAAATATTACGATCAGTGGTTTAAGAAGGTATTTAGATGGGTGAAAGGCTAATTATTGTGCTTTAGGAGGATCTAATATCGTTATAAATTATTTGTAGTTGTATATTTGTATAAAAAAATAAGGTAATATTGAAAGTCTCTTTACTGATAACGACTTATAATCGACCGGATGCGTTAGAAATGGTATTGAATTCTATAGAACATCAGGTTTGGAAACCAGATCAGATAGTTGTGGCTGATGATGGATCAGATGATAGAACCGCGTCGGTTATTCAGAAATTCCAGCGAAAATGGCAAATCCCGTTGTTACATTCCTGGCATGAAGATCGTGGATTTAGATTGGCGGAAAGTAGAAACAAAGGTCTTGCATTGATTAATACCGATTATGTGATCATGCTTGATGGTGATATGATTTTGGACGAATATTTTGTAAAAGATCATGTTGTCAATGCAACAGAAGGCTTCTTTCTTCAAGGGGGACGATGTTTGTTGACAGCTGATTTTACACAACAAATACTCAGAAGTCCCCAAACCTATCCAAATTTCAGTTATATGAAAAGGGGCGTTGAAAGCCGATTTGAGAAACGTATAACGGCATTTCGAGCTCCTTGGCTGACAAAGTGGTTGCGTAAGGAGATCAGATATAGTCATAAGGCGATTAGAGGATGTAATATGTCTTTCTTTTTGCGAGACATCATAGCGGTAAATGGGTTTAATAATGATATGATAGGTTGGGGAAGAGAAGATAGTGAATTTGTTGAGCGTCTTTTCAATAGTGGGATAAAAAGATATAATATCAAATTTTCAGCACTTGGATACCATCTTTATCATGTAGAATCCTCTCGTGAATCGCTCCCCGAAAATGATCGCATTCTCAGAAATGCTATGGATAATAAACTAAAGTACTGTTCAAACGGCCTCAATAAATTCTTAAAACTATAAATATGTCGATTCCTAAGGTAATTTATCAAACGTTTAAAACGAAGAATATACCTCTTTTAACACGCTTTTATATTTGGATGTATTTAAGAAAAAATGGGGGTTGGAAGAGGGAGTTTTACGATGATGAACGTGTTGACGATTTTTTTAGGAATAATTTTGATGATCGTACATATGCTGCTTATTCTCGATTACAAATAGGTGCAGCTAAAGCTGATTTTTTTCGTTATGCTGTCCTTTATGTTTACGGTGGTGTCTATTTAGATATGGATAGTGATATCCTCGTTTCGTTGGATAAACATATTCGACAGGATGATATGGCATTTATTGCTAGAGAGAAGAATCATCCGGATCTTTTTGCACAATGGGGATTGATTTACGCAAAAGGCCACCCTTTTCTAAAGCGAACAATTGCTTATATTATCGAAAATATCGAAGGAAATAAATATCCAAATGATGTGCACAAAATGACTGGGCCTACTGTATACACAAAGGCCATTGAAGATGAGATAAATGAAAATCCTGAGGTTGAGTATCGTTTAGCGGAATTCGATTACAAAGGAATTCTTCAATTTAAATATAAGTTGGGTAAAATACTACTTTATAAAGACAGGGCAAATCACTGGAAAAAACTGCAGCAACGTATTACAGTATTGAAACCAGAATAGCTAGAGCAAATTTTTGTAGCACTGGATGAGCTGATTTGCAATATGGTCTTCATCAAATCGTCTTACATATTGTAGCCCTTTACTGATCATTTCTTGGCGAGTTGAATCAGATGAAAGTATTGATTCAATCGTAAATTGTATAGCGCCAATATCTTCTGGATTAATATAACAAGATGATGGTCCACCAGCTTCTGGGAAGACTCCCGAGTTGGAGGTAATTACTGGTAAACCAGAGTATAATGCTTCAATTATAGGGATACCAAATCCTTCAAATTTTGACGGATAGATGAATAAATCGGCCATGGTATAGATAGTCGCTAACTCGTCCATTCTAAGTCCTTCCATAAATAGAACCCGATTTGTCATGCCTTTTTTTTCAATGAACTCTATTATTTCTCTCGCATAATTGGTTTTCCGTCCAATTATTATTAACGAAATATCCAATTGCTCAATTGCTTTAACAATTTGAAACGCGTTCTTTCGAGGTTCAATCGTCCCTACATTTAATATGAAGTTATCGGGAAGATTGTATCTTGCTCGTATTGTATCTTGCTGTTCTTTCGTTTTTTGGGTTTTAAATGCCGAATGACATGTTTGGTAAATAACCTCGACTTTATCTTCAGATATTTGATAGGTATTTATTAGATCAGCCTTAGTCTGCTGACTGATTGCAATAATTTTATCTGAATGAAGAACAGCATGTTTTGCTTTCTGATTGTAGATATATCTATCGATTGGTTTGTATAATTCCGGGAATCGAATAAAGATCAAATCATGAATTGTCGTAACTGATTTAATACTAGTTTTATGGAGATTAATTGGAATTTCACCAGAAAGACCATGATAAATATCGATCTTGTCATGTATTAAATCTTTGACAATTCTACTATTTCTCCATAAACTAGGAAGAGTTTTATTTATAAAACCATGGGGTAACCTAGTATTTTTTTGCAAATTTTCGGAATCGAAATTGGCTCCTTCTATTTTTGTGGTATACTTTATATAGTTGTTTTCGGGATAATAGGTCTCCAATATCCGTATAAGATCACGACTATAGTTACCTAGGCCCGTTTTATTTAAGAAATAGCGTTTAGCATCGTATGCTATATTCATTTATTCAAGTATTTATCAAGACCGTTTTTTATTCTGAAATCCTCTGACGCAACAGTATTTTCTAAAATAGTCTGATTGATGCTCTTTCTTTCCATGGAAGATACCTTATGCCATAAATGATAGGTTACTCCACTAAATTTCATAAAGAGTTTTTTTTCACCAATTTTCAATAATCGTACAACCAACTCGGAATCTTCGTGTCCCCACTCGTACATATCCTCGTTAAAACCATTCACTTTGATCAATGAACTCATCCAAAAGGCCATATTGCATCCTTTTGAATAAAACCTATGTTTTCCTTTGGTTTTGTATCTTGGAGCAAAGATAGGTGTTAGAAAGGGAATTCTTGCAGCATTCATTTTATAGGGGGAGTTTTTTCGAAGTAAATTGTAGTCAATAGGCCTCTTACTTTTCAAAAACTCTATTGTGAATTCTTTCGTAAGCGATGCTCTACTTCCCGTAATAACATGATGTGGTTTACTAATTTTTATATGATCTGCAATAAACTGAGGAGACATGATGATATCTCCATCAATTTGGATAATATATTCACTCTTACATAATGCTAATGCTTTATTCAATATTTTTGTCTTTTGAAAACCATTGTCTTCTTGCCACGCATGTTTTATTGGAATATTAGTTTTAAGGCGGAATGCATCAATAACCTCTTTGGTACTGTCACCCGAACCATCATCTGCAATTAAAATCTCATCAGGTTTCCGTATTTGTAACAATACACTTTCAAGAACACGTTGTAAGGCTTCTGGCCAGTTATAAGTTGAAATTAGTAAAGCTATAGTCATTCAGGTAGTCATTAGATTGTATCAATTATAAGCGTTAATTTGTTGATAATTAACGGCCAAGAATAGTTTTGTTCGACATACGACATAGACATCGATTTCATCGATGAGTTATCTCCTTGTAATATCTGGTAGAGTTTTTGCTGAAAATCGGATTCAGAAGAATAGTATTGAGCAGCATAATTACTTCTAATACAATGCTCCTTCATTACCTCAGATTTTCCATTTACTAAGATAGGTCTACCCAAAACCATCGTTTCTAACAATAATAAAGATAAACTTTCATATTGAGAAGGGTTTATAACAGCTTTTGCATTTTCAATCAAGGCTGTTTTCTCTTCTTCTGTAACGAAGTCTGTATAAATGATATCAGGATGATCTACTATATCCATAAAAATACGCCCAGTTAGTACTAGCTTTAGATCCGAAGGATATTTTTCTTTGTAACGCAAAAACCAGGGAATTAACGTTCTCACCTTTGTATTGCAAACTCGACCAAAGTATAATAAGTAATTGTCTGGAAGATTGAATTTACCGTAAAGTTCTTCTTTATTTAGCGGAGGAGCTACTTCAACACCTACGGCGACAATACTATTATTAGCGATGTCGCTTCCAAAGATATTAATTGCCAGTTTTCTTTCCTCGGCAGTATTGAATGCAATATGTTTTACTTGACTGAATAGTTGAGTCAATATTGGACGAAAAGCTTCTCTTTCTTCATGTAATGTCGGAATAAGAATGGATTTTTCCGGGGCAACAAGCGTTCCAAAAAATGTATTAGGTTGAGAATAGGTAATTCCGATAATCGCTTTATAATCTTGATTATGATTTTTAATATAGGACAACATGGAAGGGGAATACGAACCATGCGATTTGAAATAATTCATATCAGCATTTGCCATTCCTTTCCAAGAAGGAAAGATTGCTGATACAAATTTTAAACTCTTTAAACGGAATAAATTTCTTCTGATCTTTTGAAATCGGAGTGCTTTTTTCCATAGACGATCTCTTTTTTGACTATCAAAATCAATAGAATCAAAACGCAGAATGCGTACGCCATTTAAATAATCTACGTCATTCGTGTAGAAAGGAGTAAAAGTATTGTAGTCAATAAATTTGGTCGTCAATATGTCAACTTCATATTTCCCAACAAGTCTTTCTGCCAGCATGCGACAATGTTTTTCTGCACCTCCATCCACTTCATCTCCATATCGAAGTATAATAAAACAAATTTTATCCATCTTAAACCTTTAAAGAATAATCATATTTTTCCATGTTCATCATTGGTACAACGGTTATGGTACAGCAAAGTGCTACATCCCCTTTATATTTTTTCGATCAGCATTTCTGCTGTAATTAAATCAATCGCCTCTGTCCCATCACAATCGCAAGGTTTGTTGCCGTATACAGCACTCGGACGGTTGGGATGTTCTACTTGGATACAGTCATCATATTGCTGCCCATAGCCGGTAAATCCCGCGTATGGGTGAGTCGCGCCCCATAGTGATAAACATCGTATTCCCATCAAAGAAGCCATGTGCAATCCAGAGGAATCCATGCTGATCATCAGATCCAGATTTGATATGATATCCAGTTCCTCTCTCAACGTAAATTTTCCAATGGTATTGTAGGTGTTTGGAAAACTTTCAGTCCAGTTTTGCGCGATTTGAAACTCTTCCTTACCTCCTCCAAAGAGCAATACGTCATACCCATGATGTGTCAGATGGTCTATGATCTGTCCCATCGTTACGAGTGAAAGGATTTTATATCGGTGTTGCGCAAAAGCCGCGATACCAATTTTTTTTCGTTTGAAATTGCCAAACATGCTAAATGCTGCTTTGGGGACATCCTGCAAATTAGAAGCCAATTTGTGACTCAGTTCGAAGTGAAAACCTAAAGCACGGAATACATCTGCATAGCGCTCTACAGTTAGCTTCAATGGATGCTTAACCTTATTTTCTTTGCGCGTCAGGGCTTTCTTTTCAGCACGGCCTTTGTCCAGTTGTTTGACCTTTATTCCAGAAAGAGAAAATAATAGATCTAATACACGCGAACGTAAATTAAAATGTAGATCAGCTACAGCTTCCGCACGATATTGAGCCAGCTCATTTTTTAATCTGATTAATCCCAAAAGGCCTTTATGGGTTGTCTTGGGTTCAATTGCATGAAATTTGATATTCTTTATGCCATCAAAGAATGGTGCAAAGAAAGGACGGCTCACCATGATAATCTCTACCGTAGGGTATTGTTGACAAAATTCTTTCAATACAGAAGCCACCATGGCGACATCGCCCATGGCCGAAAACCGGGTTACTATGATTCGCTGCGGCAAAGACATGTCTTTATTTTCCGGATGTATAAAGTACAGGGTTCAGTTCAGGATCGTTATACATTTTCATCTGTTTATAGACCTTCATGTATTTTTCACCTGATTCAATCGCTGTTAACAATTCGTCGATACTTTGTGAAAGATCTGTACGTTGTTCCAGCAAGATGTTCAATTTTTGCTGACAAGCAGAAATATGTGCTTCAGAAGCATCTGAACGAAGTGTCTCCTGCTCCATATGATAAATCTTTAGCGCCAGAATGGATAGTCTATCAATGGCCCAGGCTGGACTTTCAGTGTTGATTTTCGCCGAAGGCAGTGTTTCGATAGTTTGATATTTCTGTAAAAAGTAGCTGTCGATATATTCTACCGTGTCCGTGCGGTACTGGTTAGACTCATCGATGCGTCGCTTCCAGTATAAACCGTCCTTGGGATCAATGGCAGGATTACGTACAACATCTTCCATGTGCCATTGTACGGTATCAATCCAGCACTTTAGGTACAGTAGATGTTCTAGGGATTGTTTGTCATACGGATTCTGGATTGGATGATCAATCTGATCGTATACGTGGTAATCCTGGATAGCACGTTGAAAAATGGGATTTGCTATTGCACTAATCATGTTACAAATATAAAATATATTATGGAGTTATCCTTAACTTCAGGTGTTGTATAAAAACAGTAAAATGAATTGGAAAAACCAACTATTAAGAAAAGAATTAAAATGTGTTTTTAAAATAGAGACAGTAAGATATCTGGGAATAACCCAAGTAAGATCACTGCAATCGTACAAAATAGACCAATACCGAGGAGTAAAGGATTGGACTTGACCGAATAATGGTCTACATTGTCTCGTAAGAAGGCATTCAACGGAATCTTAAAGTAATAGAAAAGTGAAATCACGGATGTTAGTGCCCCTACAATTAATAAGGCAAGTAAACCAAAGGATTGGAAGTTTTGATACTGCTCGAATACTTTTGAAAATATGAGTAGCTTTCCGACAAATCCCGCAGTAGGGGGCAAGCCTATCAACGCGATTAAGACGATCGAAAATGAGGTGAACAATAGAGGCGATTGTTTGCCCAATCCTTTATAAGAGTCTATTGAAGTATTGCCTAGACTGACTTCCAAGCTGTCGATAAAAATAAAAACAGCGATATTCATCAATGCATAAATTGATAAATAGAACAGCAAAACGTTTGACTCATTGTTTTGATAAACCAGTACCGCCATCAACAATATGCCCGTGTGGCCAATAGAAGAATAGGCCATCATGCGCTTGGCATCCTGTTGACGCAGGGCCGCCAGATTACCAATCAACATGGTCGCAATAGCTATAATGATGATAACATAAGCCAAGAAATCACTGAAATAAAAGGATACTGCAAGCCAGGCAGCAAGCAACTTGGATAGCAGGACGACAACGGCAATTTTAGGTACGGTCGCTAAGTACGTGGTAATTACAGTCGGTGCCCCTTGATAAACGTCAGGGCTCCAAACATGAAACGGGAAAAAACTCAGTTTAAAACCAATACCGGTCAATAAAAACAGGAGGGCAATACTAATCATTAGCTTAGGGGCCTCCATCAGACCAGCAATATGACTTGGCGCATCAAAATTTAAGTTTCCCGTGAAACCGTAAAGCAGCGATAGGCCATAGAGCATGACGGCAGCACATATAGATCCAAAGAGGACATATTTCATCGCTGCTTCGGACTGTACTTTATTGGATGAAAAATAACCGACCATAATGTAAGAGCTGATCGATACTGTTTCCACTGCGATGAAGATCATCAGCCAGTTGCTCGACATGGTTAACAGGTTCAATCCCAAAGTTGCGGTCAATACAACAGCATACAAATCGCCCAAAGGACGATCATGCTGATGACGTTGTTGAATAAAGATCGTAATCAGTAGGGTCGACAGCAGGATGATCATGCGTGCCGATGTTGCGAATGTATCAATGTGGATCATGTCGAAGAATCCAACCATCTCCACATGGCTTAATCCTTGCCCCAATAGATAACAACCACTCAACAATAATCCAGCTATTGTAATCGTAAAAGATGCTTTGTCCCAGTATTTATCAACGAAAAGACTCACGATAATAGTGCCTATAAAAGTAATGATCAGCGTTAATTCCGGTTTGAAATAGGGAATACTAACGATAATTTGATCAATAAATGAACTGATATATGGACTGAATGCGAGCATGCTGGATTAAATAAATTGTTGGATAAAGCTGACGAGATTCAATACACTTGCATTTAGATTGCTAAATACCAAGGATGGCATAATACCCAGTAAAAGGGCAAGAGCCAAGGTAGGAAATAGAATCAGTTGTTCACGACTGTTGACATCGGTCAATTTATTGGCCCAAGATTCGCCACCTTTGAGTCTGATCTCTCCAAAAAACATCCGTTGCAGTGTCCATAGCAAATAGGCAGCACTCAAGAGGATACCAATTGAACCTGCTAGGGCCATCCAGCGAGGGAGCCCTGTGCCAACACTGGTCGCATTGAACGAACCGATGATAACAAATGCTTCACCAATAAATGCAGAGAACCCAGGGAGTCCCAATGAAGCAAAGAAAGCAATAGCAACATAGCCGGTATACTTAGGCATGAGCTGGGCTAAACCTCTGAAGCTATAGATGTTTCGATCATGCACACGATCATAAACCACACCAACAAGAAAGAAAAGTGCCGCTGATAGAAAACCATGGGAAATCATCTGGAACATCGCACCAGAAACCCCTTCGGCTGTCAATGAGGCTATACCAAGCAATACAAAACCCATATGAGAGACCGATGAATAGGCTATCATACGTTTTAAATCTTTTTGAGTCAGGGCATTTAATGCTCCATAGATAATGGAGATGACGCCGATCAGTCCAAGCCACCAATTGGATAGTGCAGCCATGTCCGGGAAGATGCTATAGCAGATACGGATAATACCATAGCCACCGATTTTCAACAGGATACCTGCTAAAATAATGGATACTGGTGTTGGTGCCTCTACGTGTGCGTCAGGTAGCCAGGTGTGCAATGGTACAATCGGCACTTTGATCGCAAAAGCAAAAAAGAGTACCACAAAACCGATCAATCTGGCCGAAATACCCAGTATTTCCTGATAACCATCCCACGCGAAGATTGAGTCTCCTAAATAATTCTGGGGATTCATCATGTAGATCATATTGAAGGTATGTGCCCCGGTTATGGGGTTGATAACCGAAAAATATAAGCCTACAATGATCAATAGCATAAATACCGAACCAAAGAGCGTATAGAGAAAGAATTTTATGGCTGCATATTCACGTCGTGCCCCGCCCCAGATACCAATCAGGAAGTAGAGTGGCAGGAGCATGACCTCATAGAATAAATAAAACAGGAAGAAATCCAACGCACAGAAAATACCCATTACAGCCATGTTGAGGACCATAAGTAAGGCGAAATATCCTTTGGGGCTTTTCTGTATATTCCAGGAGGCACCGATCGCCATCAGCATGACAAAAGCGCTCAATAGTAATAATGGCATGGAAATACCGTCTATTCCGATGAGATAATCTATTTCTAATTTTCCGATAGAGCCCAGATCCAGACGAATCCAGGGAAGTTGTTCAACGAACTGGTATCCTGCCAAATCTTGGATGCCCGTTTGGCTCGCGTCAAATTTTGCATAGCAAATACCGGCAAGTACAAATTGCACTGCTGTAAATGCTAAGGCAATATATTTGTAACTCGATTTATATCGTGTCGGTAGGGCGAGGATAAACGCCGTCGCCAGAAGCGGTAAAAATATCAGTAAGGATAAAATAGGCATTTCCTAAAAAAATATAAGATAAATTAAACCAAGTAAAACGAATAGAAAAACGGAATACAATGTCGTCTGTAGCTTGCCGTTCTGTACCAAGCGAACTTGGTTACCAGTCCAGTAGGCTACAGAAGCAACTGCATTGACAAAACCGTCTACAATATATTTGTCTATCCACACACTTAACTGGGAGAGGGATAAGACGATAAACTGAACAAAAGCAACCAGGGCATCTACAACAAAGCGATCAAACCAATAACAGAACTGAGCCAGTTTTAGTGTGCCATTAACAAATATCCATTGGTATAGCTCATTGATATAACCTTGATTGAGCGATGCTTTCAGTGCAAAACTATTTGTGTTGAGTGGGTATTTATGTTGTACATACCATTTCCAGCCGATTGTCCAACTGATGACCGAACCGATCAATAAGATCAATGGAATAATCAGGTGAGCGCTATGGCTTGGAGCAAACGTATATTCATCCAATAATAGACCATCCATCAACCAGGAGTCATGATAGGATACTGGATTGAGAGAAAATAGCGGGAATAAACAGCAGATACCCAATATAAACATAGGGATCAACATGGTTTTTGATGCTTCATGCAGGACGGTTCCATGCAATTTGTCCTTGACTTGCTCTAGCATTCGAAAATCGCCGAAAAATGCCTTAAAGATTAAGCGACCAATATAAAACGCGGTTAGAATACTGACTGTAATAAGACTTATTGGTATAATGAGATACAAGTCGCCTTTTGACAAAGCCCATTCAAAGGAAGATATGATAATACTATCTTTGGAAAGGTAACCTGATGTGAGTGGAAACCCAGCTAGTGCCAATGAGGCAATACTCATCAGTATAAAAGTTTTCGGCATGTATTTCTTCAGTCCGCCCATGTTCCTCAGGTCTTGTGGATCGAAGTCAAGGTGGCTGTGTGCTTTGAGATGTGCCATTTCATGAATAATAGCTCCCGCGGACAGGAACAAGAGACATTTAAAGAAGGCGTGTGTGACCAAATGGAATATTGCTGCATCCCAGGTTCCTATCCCAATTCCCACCATCATAAATCCCAATTGTGAAATAGTTGAAAAGGCAAGGATACGTTTAATATCGTATTGACCTAATGCAAAGTAGGCAGCGGAGGCCGCTGTAATGGTACCTATGATAGCAATAAACAACAACGCGCTTTCGTTGAATAACGGAAATACGGTGGCGAGTAAAAACACACCTGCTGCGACCATTGTGGCAGCATGGATGAGTGAAGATACTGATGTTGGCCCTTCCATGGCATCTGGCAACCAGACATGTAAAGGAAATTGAGCTGACTTGGCCATAGCGGCAAGGAAAAATGCCAGTCCGGCTAGCGTTAGCCAAATCTGATCCATGCTGTTGACCGAAGAGACCCATAGTCCGCCAGTGATGCTAGATTGATAAATAAGACCTCCTTCACCAAAAAGGTCGACCAAATTGAGAGTTTTAAATTGTGTAAATATAATGGCTAGGCCGATCAGAAAACCGAGGTCTCCGATGCGGTTTACGATAAATGCTTTCTTGTTGGCCTGTACAGCTGTTTCGCGTGTGAACCAGAAACCAATGAGCAGGTAGGAGGCGAAACCTACCAATTCCCAAAAGATATACATGAGCAACAGGCTGTCCATAACGACCAATCCCAACATAGCAAAACAGAAGAGGCTAAGATACATCCAATAGCGATGGATTCCCGAATCCCCTTTCATATAGGCTCTTGAATAGATGTGTACAGGAAGGGCAACTGTTGGGACCAGAAACAGCATGAGTACATTCAGGTTGTTCAGTAGGATGCCGACTTTAAAAGTAGCTTCACCGATGGTAAACCAGTTTATTTGGGCAGAGACCATTGGATTATTCCAGATTGCTAACCAGGTAAGTCCGCCAAATATAAAACTAAAGATAATGCCGATCAGGGAGATAATCCCTGACTGATCGCGCTTGCCTGCTATTGCTTGATATAGAAATGCAATAAATGGTGCAACGACTGCAAACAGTGCTGTGTATAGAGGTGATATGTGAGCCAGTTGATCCAATTCTTACTTATCTTTTAATTCATTGATTTCATCCGGATTGATGGTTTTATAGTGTCTATAGACATTTAACACCAATGCTAATCCAACCGCAACCGCAGCAGCAGCAAGAACAATAGCAAATAGGGCGAAAATCTGCCCGCCATAACTGACCTTATCATATTTACCAAAAGCTACAAAGTTTAGAATAGCTGCATTAATCATCAATTCGATGCCGACCAAAATCATAATGGCATTTTTCTTGGAAAGAACGGTATAAAGTCCGATGCAGAAGATGCAAGCACTGACAACCAAAAAGTGCATTAATGTAATCATCTGTTGCGCTCCTTTCTGGATAAATGTGATGCTCCAATCAGTGCCATCATCAAAAAGACCGATATGACTTCAAAGGGTAGTACATAAAAAGTCATAAATCGTAATCCAATTTGTTGGATATTATTATCTGTTGGAACAATCTCAGTATTATTTTCTTTGGCTTGTTGGATCCAGGTAGGAATGGACTGATGCCATTCTGCAATACCAAAGATCATGAGTACTAGAAAACCTACCGCCAATAAAACTGCTTGCCACCTAGGCATGCTCAAAAATGAGCCACTGCTGTCTTGAAGATCTTTCAATAGTTCTTTGTTGGAAAGCATAAAGGCAAATAGCATAAGGATCAGCACACCGCCTACATAAACCATGATTTGTGTGATGGCAACAAAATCTGCCAGTGCAAATAGGTATAGGCCAGCCATGGCAAAGAGTACAATGAAAAATAGAAATAAGGCGCGGGCTATATTTTTAAGATTTACCAGTAAAAGGGCCGATCCGATTGCCAGTGTGGCAAAGGCATAAAATAAAATAGTTTCCATGCTTTTTATTTTTGCTTTGCCGCCTCCTTTTCAGCTTGAAATTGTGTCCATTCTGCTTTTCGTTGTGCAACTTGTTCGTCGGTCATGTCTGAAAAGCCATAGATCAGATCAGTTAATTTTTGCGAGCTACGATCATATTCATTGGTCATGACAATGCATTCGGTAGGGCAGACAACCGTACATAGTCCACAATACATACATTTGGCCATATCAATATTGAACTTGGCTGGATATAACCGCTTGACGCTACCGTCTGAAGTCTTTCCGATCGCTTCTGGCGATTTGATCGCTTCAATTTCAATACAATCTACGGGACATGCTTTGGCACAAAGGTCACAGACGATGCAATCATCAATATCTACTTGCAATTGATAGCGAGCGATTTCGGGGATAGGCATTTTTTCGGCAGGATATTGTACTGTGACAATGCCCTCCTGACGGTCGAAGTAGTTGTCGTTTTTGATATTTAATTCCTGACGCGAACGTCGAGCGCCAAACAAGTGCTTGACAGTCAAAGATAATCCTTTGATTGCCGTACGAAATGCGTGGGAAGCCGTCTTAAATATCATATCTTATGCTATAATTAAAATTCTCCAAATGGCCGAAATTGCCATGCAAATAAAAGCTAAGGGTGTCAATACCTTCCAACATAAGCTCATCAATTGATCGGCACGTAATCGGGGTAAAGTCCACCGAATCCACATTTGTACCCCTACAATAAATAATGACTTGGCCAACGTCCAAAAGATTCCCCAGGCTAGGCCTGTTGTCCAATCTGCCAACCGTATCGCGCCAATATTTGGGAGTGGTGTATTCCAGCCACCTAGGAACAGAACTACACCCAACATCGATACCAAAAACATCATGGCATACTCGGCAAGGAAAATAAAGGCAAATTGAATCCCGCCATATTCCGTGTGAAAACCACCAACCAATTCGGATTCCGCTTCCGGAATATCAAAGGGGGCCCGGTTACATTCGGCAAGTGTTGCGATAAAAAATATGATGTAGGTTACAATTAAATGTGGGGCTTGAAAAATATTCCAAGCGAAGAAACCACCAATCTCATTGACCTCCCAAAAGCCTAAAAACTTGATGCTTCCGTTGGTCATAATGCCTTGACCAATAGCAATTTCATTGAGGTTTAGGGTCTGTGTTAACATCACTACGGTGATCAATGAGAGCCCGACCGGTATTTCATAGGATACCATTTGGGCAATAGCACGCATGGATCCAAGCAGTGAATATTTGTTGTTGGATCCCCAACCAGCCATTAAAATCCCTAAGGCATCAATGGAGATAATAGCCATGATAAAGAATAATCCCGTGTGTGTATTGGCCGGAATAAAATCTTTGGCCCAAGGAATCACGGCAAATCCAGTAAAGACTGCTACAAAAATAATAATTGGGGCAATTCTAAAGAGAATTTTATCGGCTAAAGAAGGGGTGATTAATTCTTTTTGAAGCAATTTGAGGATATCGGCTATGGTCTGGAGACTGCCATATTTCCCGGTTTCCATTGGTCCGAGACGATCTTGGACAAATCCCGCAATCTTACGTTCGGCATATACTGCAAATAAGGTAAATGCTGCTATAAAGGTGAAAATAGCAATGGGAACCAAGATATGTAGTATTGTATCTAACAAGTCTTATTTATAATGATTTTTAATAAGCGTCCAATGAATACGCAAACTTAACGAAAAACAGGGAATTTCGATAGGGAAAAATTAAAATATACTTAACAAGTAGATTATCGTGACATAAGAGAGGTATTCGTATTTAGATTTGAGTATTAAGATTTCGATTGTGTAAGCCGCTGGCTGATGATGTTCTTATAAATATAATACACTTTGTGTTTGTGTAACGTGCTGTAAAATAGTGTTTTTGAAAGAGGGAGGTAACCTTGTCAGCATAAAAAAAGCATCCCGAGGGATGCTTTTTTTATGCTGATAAATCGAATTAACGATTTGAGAACTCAACGTAATTACGTTCGGTATGTCCAACATATACTTGTCTTGGACGGCCGATAGGCTCTTTGTTTTCACGCATTTCTTTCCATTGTGCGATCCATCCTGGAAGACGACCCAAAGCAAATAATACGGTAAACATATCTGCTTTAAATCCTAACGCACGATAGATGATACCTGAATAGAAATCGACGTTTGGATAAAGTTTTCTATCGATAAAGTATTGATCATTCAATGCTGCTTCTTCTAGTTTCTTAGCAATATCCAATACTGGGTCTTGAACACCTAATTTTTCTAAAATATCGTCACATGCTTTTTTGATAATTTTAGCACGTGGATCGAAGTTTTTGTATACACGGTGACCGAATCCCATTAAACGGAATGGATCGTTTTTATCTTTGGCTTTTGCAAGATATTTTTCTGCATCACCACCATCATTTTTGATCGCTTCCAACATTTCGATTACCGCTTGATTGGCACCACCATGTAAAGGACCCCATAATGCATTGATACCTGAGGCAACAGAAGCATAAAGGTTCGCATTGGATGAGCCTACGATACGAACTGTTGATGTCGAACAGTTTTGTTCGTGGTCAGCATGTAAAATAAGCAATTTGTGCATAGCATCGATGACAACAGGATCGAATGTTTTTTCGTCGTTAACTTCGCCGAATAGCATATTCAAGAAGTTGTCAATATAACCCAAATTGTTTTTAGGGTAAACTACTGGATGACCTAAAGATTTCTTTTGAATCCACGAAACGATAGTAGGCATTTTAGCCAAAAGATTGATAATCGTTTGATCTTCTTCTTCGTCAGTTAAGTTTGGATTTAAAGATTCAGGGTAAAATGCAGATAATGCGCCCACTAAACAAGAAAGTTGGCCCATTGGGTGGGATTTGGATGGGAATCCAGCGAAGAAATTCTTCATATCTTCGTGGATCATCATTTGCTTTTTGATGTCAGCTCTGAATTTTTCCAATACCTCTTTTTTCGGAAGTTCTCCGTAGATCAATAAATAAGCAACTTCCAAGAACGTAGACTTCTCTGCCAATTGCTCAATTGGATATCCTCTATATCTCAATATACCTGTTTCACCGTCAAGGAAAGTAATCGCACTTTTTGTTGCACCCGTGTTTTTGTATCCTGGGTCTAACGTAATAAATCCGCTTAGATCTCTTAATTTTGAAATATCAACTGCTTTTTCATTTTCAGTACCGACAATGACCGGAAGGTCATAAGAAGTGCCGTCTAAATTTATAGATGCTTTATCTGACATGTTTATATGTTATCTTATATCTGATTTTGTATGCTAATCTCACAAATTTAACTATTTGATATTTAAAACTGAAAGTTCTTTTGGAATTTAAATGACATCATTGCGTCATTTTGGATAATATTGAATAACTATTTACTCAAATAAGCAAATAGTTTATTCAAATTTAACACTATCTTATTATACCTAAAACGTTAATCTATTTTTCGCTGGGCGACTTTTCCTTTATCCTCATATTTGCCGTTTTTGCCCGAACCAAAAAAAGGCAAGATAACGAAGCAGACCAAAATAATAGATGTAAGGGTAAGGATACCTGTTGTCCATAGGATCTTGCTGAAATTTTCAGCATCCAGGAAATGGATACCCCAGAGCCCTAATAGAAAATAGGTGGCTACAAATAGGATAACCAAGGTGAATAATATACCAAAGATGTATTTCATGATGGGTTATATTTTGTTGAGAATCTGTTTTTTGAGTGTGTCGAATTCGTCCTGTGTGATGATGTTTTCACGTAGCAGTAATTGTAGTTTTTGTAGTTTTTCGACAAAATCACCTTCTTCTTGTATATTGTCTTTGATATCTTCTTTTTGAAGATCAAATTGCTTTCCCAGCTCCATGCCAACACCCAGTTGTGCGCCAATGCCGGCCAGACCACCTTCATTTTTTGCGGCATCCCGGAGCGCGCGCAATTTTTCCAATTCCACATAGCTCAAGCCTGCTTGCTGCGCGGCCTGATTTTGCGTCGTCAAATCTGCAATTTCACCAATTCTACGTTGTGTGTTCGCGTCAAACTGAGTTCCTAGGATCTTAAAATCTGTAATTTCTAATCCGAGATCTTTAAAATCCTGTTCGACAGCCGCTTTTATGTCAATGGACAAAACGGGGAGTTGGCTATCGATTTCATTATAACCCAATTTTTTTTTGGCAATCTGCGCGACAATCTGTTGCGGAATCCGATTGTTGATAACATCCTGAATCGCCGCTGTGCTGACTGTGTTTTGATTGGCAACGATGTTTTTATAGAAATGGACGGGTTCTTTGATAATGTAAGAAAAAGTACCATTCAAGCCTATTTCCACTGGAAGATTATATTGTGGGTCAATGTATTTTATTGGATTTCCTGTGCCCCAAGACTGATTGACAATAGCTGCAGTACGAAAGAAGTAAATATACAGCTTGTGTTCAGACTCAAAATTTTGTCTCAACCTGGCTAAGGTAGTAAAGAAAGGGTGGTTATCCGTTTTTAAGTTATAGGTACCGGCCTCTGTGAGCAAGCTTTCACCTTTCCCTTCATAAACAAGGATACAGCCCTGTCCTGGAGCAAGAATAAGTTTACTGGAATTTTTAATTTCATTTCTTTCGGAAGGAAATTTATACCATAATACACGGGGGTCTTGATTTTTCCACTCAATGACCTCTGATAGTTGGTTGTTAAAAAGATTGAATAGTCCCATAATATTTAATTTAATGAGTCGAATTTGGGATCATACCCTTCGAATTTATTGATTTGTTTTCCGCTATTATCAAAATAGTAATAGTCGCTTGAACCTTTGACAATAAAACCATCTTTGAGCAGGGAGCCATTTCCATAAATGGATTTAAGTTCTGTGCTGATTGTTTTCTGTATAGCACCAGTAGAAATATCCAATAGTTGTATTTGTAGAGGATCATCTTCCGCTGGTGTTGGTTTGTATGCAATCAAAAGTGTTTTGTCATTCTGAGCAAGCACGACAGGCTGAAAATAGAGCCTTCCCGGTGTGAAATCTTTAAAACTAATCAGACGGGCTCCTTTAAATTGCCATGGATTGATCAGTACCTTTTTGTAAGGATCGCGGTCGGTAAAAATGCCTGATCCGCCATAATCTTTATCCCAGGAAAAGCGCGGACTATCTTTAGGAAATCCATATTGATATTGGTAACTGTATTGGATTAACTGAATTTTTTCCTCGGGGTAATAACTGGATTTACTTGAAAAAGTGAACTCAGTTTTTGTTGTCGGATTGGGAAGTTTCTTCCTTCTTTCATCGTAAAGTTGCTTATCCGGTATAGATTTATTGATTAAAGGGTAATAGGCAAGATTTTGCCCTTCATTGTTTATAATTTGATAGGAAGATCCATAATCTTCGTATTTAAATTCAACTTTGGCTATGCCGGTGCTGAGGGACGGTGCATCTTTGACATAATTTTCGAGGACACTTTTGTAGGTTAAGTTATTTCTGTCCAATTGATAGATATACTTGGATTTGACGATGATGTACAGGTTTTGGTCTTCAAAGGCCTGTAATTTAACGTCGCTACTCGATAATTCGACGGGAGTATCCATCAATTGTTTTATCCATTCCTTTTTACCAGTTTTAGGGTCAAATAATCCGATATAGACTTTATTGTCTTTCCCTTCGTCAAATCTTGCTTTTGAATTCCGGACATTGCCCACCACAACAATATGGGGAATATTGTTTTTATCCAAAAATAATTCGTTTGAGGCATAATTCCATTCCAGGGTAATAGCTTCTTCTTTTTTGTCGGCAGTGTTGGACGAACTATAGGTCGAATAATTCGGTTCAGGTTTTTTAGAAAAAATGGCACTTAAGGCTCCGATTAAAAACATGAGGGCAATAAAGCCCACAACAGCAAATAATACGATACGTATTGGTTTATACTGATCCGGGTTATTGCGCGGATAGTTGTAATTGTGATTGATATTGATATCATCGCTATCTAAGAAAAACTCCGTTCCACAACTGTCACATTTGTAATAGTCGGGGCGTATTGTGCTGACTTTTATGCTGCCACAATGAGGACATTTGATCGCTTTGATGCTTTTGGCCATTTATCTTGTTGTATTTGTTTTGAATTACCGCTGTTTAAAATTTCATTTCTACCAAGATGGAATTTGTGTATTGGAAGAATATGATCTACAGATGAAAGTTATAAATAATAAATAAGGAATAGCAAATTTTCGGCCAGTCAATTTATATTCGATGGGACTGATTTTAAATACGTCGAGAAATGATAGCGATTGTAATGTTACAAAGAATATTTGGGCTATGACCCGCTTAGATGGGTTGCATGATAAATAAAAATATATTTTTGGTATTTACGAATTATTCGTAGATTAGTGAAAGAATAGTAAAGAAAGATTAAGACATGGAAAAGTTAACAGCACAAGAAGAGCAGGCAATGCAATCTATCTGGAGCCTAAATGGAGGTTTTATTAAAGAGATCTTAGATAATGTCAAGGGCGAGAAAATGCCTTATACGACACTGGCCTCGACAGTAAAGAATTTGGAGCGTAAGGACTTTGTGAAAGCTGTGCGTTATGCTAATGCAAAACGTTATGAGCCTATGGTCAGTGAGCAGGATTATAAAGCCAAGTTTATGAATTCTTTTGTGGGTGATTATTTCAAGAATTCTTACAAAGAGATGGTTTCTTTTTTCGTAAAAGAGGAAAAGCTGACTGAGGGCGAACTTAAGGAGATCATGGATATGATCAAAAACAACAAATCTTAATACAATGGAAAATCTACTGACCTATATCATACAAGTTAATCTGTTGTTGAGCATAATCTACTTAGGTTATGTGGGACTATTGAAAGGCCTAACATTCTATTCATTAAATAGAGGCTATTTTTTAATAGGCGGATTATTTGCTTTTATTTACCCTTTTTTGGATTTAAAATCATTGTTTGTACAGCGTGGGTTAGACATGGGGGTGGTTGGTGAGCAGATTTCATTTTATATAGGGGAACAGGAGGTTCAAGAAAAGCTTACATTGGCGGGATTGGTGGAGATGGTGTTTATTTTGGGGGCAGTGTTGTTATTGTTAAAGTTCCTATTTCAGTTATTGAGCCTATTGAGGATTCATTTTCATTCCACTGCGGATCAATGGAAAACATATTTTTTTCGGAATGTGTTTATTCCTATTGTTCCATTTTCGTTTTTAAATAAGATTTATGTCAATAAAGGGCAGCATATGGATGCTGAACTGAAAGATATTTTTAAGCATGAGGATATTCATGTGAAAGGCCTTCACAGCTTGGATATTTTATTGTTTGAAATGATATTGGTGTGTTGTTGGTACAATCCTTTCGTCTGGTTCATGCGCAGGGCCATTCGCCAAAATTTGGAGTTTCTGACTGATCAACAGGTACTCAATAAAGGAATTGACAAACAGACGTACCAATATAGCCTGTTGAATGTGTCCAAAAAGGGCACTTCAATAGGGTTGAGCAATCAATTTAATTTTAAACTATTAAAACGTCGCATTATGATGATGAATAAGAAAAGGTCATCCAAGATAGAACTGAGTAAATATGCCTTTCTTTTGCCAGTATTCTTACTGACAGGTGCAGCATTTACTGTAAGCAAAGCGGAGGGCAGCATAGAAGGGGTTGTTGAAAAGGCTAATGAAACTACGCTTCTTAAATTGGACGATCAACAGCGGGATTCCACGTTGTCAGTGAAGATGGTTGGCGAAGCGGGAAAGTTATTGAAAGAAGCTTTTGGATCGAATGAGATTAAGATTGATACCCTTCATAGCGTAAAAGCTAACCAAGCCAGCGATTTTAAAAAAATCAGCAGATCGGATATCGATTTTTCTAAAGATCTAAAGTACTTTATTGACAATAAGCTCGTTTCTAAAGCGGACTTTTTGGCTTATCCTGAAAGAAAACTAGCAAAATATTGGTTTTCTAATGATAATGCCCTAATTAAATATAAAACCAAACTAGCGATCGATATCTCTGGAGGCGCAATTCTAGCCAGTTCAGTTGAGATGCAACAAAAACAAGATATCGCGCTGACAAAAATGCGGTATTATGTAGGCGGTGTTCTTCAAAATCCAGGCTTTAATTTAGATGACATTGATCCAAACGCTATTGCATCAATGACGGTGTTGGAAGGGCCAGCTGCTGTGAATAAATATGGTGATGTTGGGAAAGACGGTGTGGTTTTGGTGAAATTAAAAGAAGGGGCTAATGTTGGTAAAAGAGTGACTGAACTGAGAGGTAATACGATTGGGATTACAGTTGGAGGTAATAAGCCAAGCGATGTTTTGTATGTGATTGATGGGGTAAAGGCTAGTTCGGAAGATATGAAGGGTGTTGACCCGAATAATATTGAAAGTATTAATGTTATAAAGGATGCCCAAGCTATGGTAAAATATGGACGTGAAGGGAAAGATGGTGTTATTGAAGTGACCACAAAAAAATGGGCAAGGGAAAATCCGGATAAGGTCAGTAAAGTTGCTAAGGAACTTAAGTCTGAAAATAAAGTGGGAGAGACTCTGCCACTTGCTGTCTTTTATAAAGCGAATGAAGACAAGCAGGATGCTAAGGCCATAACATTTGAGGGGAAATCCAAAACAGATGGGAAAGAACCAGAGCTCAGGGGCAGAGCACAGGGAATTGTTACCAATATGAGGGGACTAGCGAGTGGTGGGCTAGGGAAGTATGGTGCCTTTAGTAATGGGATCAAAGGAGATCCGCTAATTGTTTTGGATGGAGAAGTTATGGGCAAGACTTTTGGGCTAAATAAAATAAATTCAAATGATATTGAATCTATTACAATCTTAAAGGATCAAAGTGCCTCTGCGCTATATGGTGATCAGGGAAAGGATGGTGTTATCATTATTACTACCAAAGCACATGCAAAAGAACATCCCGAGGCAGTGCCTGCCAATATAGAGGATCGTCTGTCAGGAAAAGTGAAAAAAGTAATTAAGGCCGAGATGGAGAAGGAAAAAGGTGAGGCTGCCAAAGAAAAATAGGGGAAATAACTCGATTGTAGATTAGAGTTCGACTTCTTCTTGCTAAAGGTGAAAAATACACTCAACACGATCTTGACACAAGAAACATACAAGATGGACATAACAATGACTATGTCTAAGTACTTATTTAAGACAAGGTTAGTGCAGGGATAACACAATAAAAGAACAAACTTTATACTTGAAAAAGCCGATTTATTCGGCTTTTTCTATTTTGAAAGACATTAATAATAGATTTATTCCTATCGCATATAGGAGTAATTATTTTGTATTCAGATTTGTCATGGTCAGCTCGATGCCGATATTGACAAAACTTTGGATCATTTTGACAGAATGATCTATTAGCGCAGGCAGTTCAGCTTGCTCATCTTTGTCAAATGGGCCAAGGACATAGTCGACCTGTCTACCTTTGGGGTAATTATCTCCTATACCAAAGCGTAGACGCGGGTAAACCTGTCCTCCGCAAAGCTGTTCGATGGATTTAAGCCCATTGTGACCAGCACTGCTGCCTTTGGGTTTCATACGTAGAGAACCAAATGGAATCGCAAGGTCATCAACAATCACCAATACATTTTGAATAGGCACTTTACATTGCTGCATATAATAATTAACCGCTTTGCCACTAAGGTTCATATAGGTGGTCGGTTTGATGACGGTTATATTGTGCCCTCTCTGTTTAAATTCACTGTAGTATGCCAATTTCAATAAAGAAAAGCTTGCACCGGCCTGTTTGACCAATTCGTCTGCAACCATAAAGCCAATGTTATGTCGTGTGTCGGCGTATTCACTGCCGATATTGCCCAATCCAACGATAAGATAATTCATGTTGCAAAAATAAAAATTTAATAAACAAAAAAGCACCGAATTTCGGTGCTTTCTGTAGTATGAAAATCTTGTTCAGATTATTTTTTACCACCTTTAGCTGCTTTCGCTGCTTCTTGTTCAGCTTGACGCAATGCACGAGACATGATAACTGAAACGATTGTATCGTCAGAGTTGTTCAATACTTTTGCATTTTCCAATTGAACTTGAGCCACACGGTATGATTTACCAACTTCTAATGATTCCATTGGTACTTCAATTTCTTGTGGTAAGTTAGCAGGTACTGCTTTTACGCGTAAATTACGTAATTTTTGAACTAATTTACCCCCCATTTTAACACCTGGAGATGTTCCTGTTAATTTGATAGGAATATTTAATGATACTTCTTTATCATCAAATAATTCTAAAAAGTCAACGTGAGTAACTAGGTCAGTTAATGGGTGGAATTGTGCGTCTTGAACGATAGCTCTTTTTGTTTGACCGTCAACGTTTAATTCTACGATTACAACGTCAGCAGTGTAAAGAACTGGTTTCAAATCAGCTGCGGATACAGCAAGAGCAGTTTGTTCTTTACCTCCGTAAAGTACTGCTGGTACTAAACCTTGGTAACGTAACTCTTTCGCATCTCTTTTCCCTACGTTCTGTCTTACAGAACCGCTAATAGCAATTGATTTCATCTTTTAATTTTTTATAAATTTTGAGGTGCAAAGATAGTTTAATTTTTGGTATTATCAAAAAATAGCTACTGATATTGAGGGACTAAGATCCTTAATGCTATTTTGTAAGTTGTTGACTTGAGGAGGGGCTGTTGAATTGTAACCTTGGTTGTCCTTAGATGCTTGTTTTGAGGTGTCATTGTGTGGGATAAGAATAAAAAACAAACTGTCTAGCCTTCGGCTTACCATGCCAGGATCTAAATACTCATATCTCAATACTAAAAAAAGACTCCAGTATTTCAGCCGAAGGCTTACCATACCAGAGTCTAAATACTAATATCTTAATACGCTATACTAAAAAAGACTATTCAACGTCAAATAAATCTGAGATAGATGTATGTTGGTTGACGCTAGTGATTGCTTTTGCGAACAAATCAGCTGTAGACAACACCTTGATTTTTGTTGATTGTTTTGCTTTTTCCGGATCCAATTGAATGGTGTCTGTCACAATCATTTCTGACAATACCGAATTTTCAATTGTTTCATAAGCCTTACCTGATAACACCGCGTGTGTACAAACTGCTCTTACAGATCTTGCACCATTCTCCATGATCAAAGCAGCGGCTTTCGAAAGTGTACCTGCAGTATCGCAGATATCGTCGATCAATACAACATCTTGACCCGTTACATCCCCAATGATAGACATCGACTCGATTTCATTTGCACGTTTACGACGTTTGTCACAGATGATAACTTCCGCATTGAAGAATTTAGCAAAAGTACGCGCTCTGTACGATCCACCCATATCAGGTGAAGCAATTGTCAAGTTTTGAAGCTTTAAGGATTTGATGTAAGGAACAAAAATAATGGAGCCATCTAGGTGATCAACAGGGATATCGAAAAATCCTTGGATCTGTGCAGCGTGTAAATCCATGGTCATGATACGGTGAATTCCGGCTGCAGTCAAAAGATTGGCAATCATTTTGGCGCCAATAGCAACTCTTGGTTTGTCTTTTCGATCTTGTCTTGCGAAACCGAAATAAGGGACAACTGCAGTGATGTAGTGCGCTGAGGCTCTCTTTGCAGCATCAGTCATCAACAACAACTCAAAAAGATTGTCGGTAGGTTGGTTGGTAGATTGGATGATAAATACATCGGCTCCACGAACAGATTCATTGTAGAATGGTTGAATCTCACCGTCGCTAAAACGCGATAATGTTTTGTCTCCTAGAGGTTTCCCGTAAGATTGTGCGATTTTTTCGGCTAGTTCTGTAGTGCCAGAACCTGCAAATAATTTAACCGTGTTGAATTGCAAAGGCATGGTTTTGTATATTTATGTTGGGTTATTGTATTGTCGTTTATTCAATATTTTTATTCCCTAATATTTTTTAAAGTTAAACATTAAAAAAAATGGATTGTTTGCACAATCCATATACTCTTAACTTTAAAAGTTGTCCGACCTGGATTCGAACCAAGACAAACAGAACCAAAAACTGTTGTACTACCCTTATACTATCGGACAATGTCTTTCAGAAATCAACGTTTCCGTTTTTTTTCTTTTTGACGACGCAAAGATAGAGATTTGTTTTAAAAATCAAAATTCAAATTAAAAAAAATCTAAACCTTTTATAAAAAATAAGCCTTGCATATAACGCAGAAAAGGCTTGCGATTGCAAGCCTTTTCTATTGTTTGTTGTCCGACCTGGATTCGAACCAAGACAAACAGAACCAAAAACTGTTGTACTACCCTTATACTATCGGACAAACAATTCAAAGTGTTCGTTATCGTGATGATGTCGTTCACATTTGATGATGCAAATATACGGACTATTCTTATTTCTGCAAATAAAAATGTACTGTAAAGTGCATTGGGCTTGATTTTCAAATAAATAATTTTTGTTTTGCCCTAAAATTTACTTCATGCTTGCGGCTTTTTTGTACAGGTATTGGTCTAGTCAAGCTCATGAATGCCTTTATGCGGCTTTCTTTACAGCCAATATTGCATCGCATAATGAAATTTTTTCAATCAATATGTGTTAAAAAATCAGAATAAAGTTCATTTCTTATTAACTTATCCTTATTTTCGAGCCGTATTATAATACTTTTACAGTTATCATTTTATGAACTATACTAAAATCAACAATCTTTTAGGATGGATATGTGCGCTCATTGCAACAGTAGCATATGTCATGACTGCCGAACGATCGACAAGTTGGTGGGACTGCGGTGAGTTTATCGCCTCAGCCTTTAAACTTCAAATTGTGCACCAGCCAGGGGCACCTTTATTCTTAATGATTCAAAACATCTTCTCGAATCTTGCTGGAGGTGATGTAACACGGATCGCTTTTTGGATGAATGTGGGATCTGCTGTATGTAGTGGTCTGACAATCTTATTTTTGTTCTGGACGATCACAGCGCTAGCAAAGAAGGTCGTTGCAAAAGGAGTCGGCGAATCCTATACTTCAGCTGACTTGATCAAAATATTTGGTTCAGGGGCTGTCGGCGCATTGGCTTATGCATTTACGGATACATTTTGGTTTTCCGCCGTTGAATCTGAGGTGTATGCGATGTCTTCGCTTTGTACAGCTGTTGTATTTTGGGGGATATTAAAATGGGAAAACCATGCAGATGAGGCTGGTTCTGATCGTTGGTTGATCTTTATAGCCTATGTGATGGGATTATCAATTGGGGTTCACTTATTGAACTTACTTGTGATCCCTGCTATAGCCTTGGTAATTTATTTTAAACGCTCGAAAACAGTAACTTCTTCAGGGGCAACCAAAGCATTCTTGATCGGTGTGGTTGTGCTGGCCCTGATTTTATGGGGTATCATCCAATATACAGTCAAAGCTGCCGCATATTTTGACTTATTCTTTGTGAATAGTCTAGGCATGGGTTTTGGAACCGGATTTAATCTGTTTTTTATAGTGGTTATTGCTCTTTTTGTTTATGGTGTTTGGTACTCGATCAAAAAAGTAAAACCAATGTTAAACCTGATCTTGATCAGTACAGCATTTATTATCTTCGGTTATAGCTCCTTTGCAATGATCATGGTACGTGCCAAAGCAAATCCTACATTAAATAACAGTGATCCGGATAATGCTTTTTCTTTCGTGAGCTATCTGGGCCGTGAACAATATGCGAGTGAACCGCTTTTAAACGGACCTACATTTGATGGACAGGTAGTGGATGCTACACCGACTTATACCTACAGAAAAGACAAGGATAAATACACGAAAGTAGAGAACGGTATGGATTATAAATATGATAAGACGATGTTCTTCCCTCGTGTTTATAGCTCAAGGGACCAAGGTCATATTGATTATTATCGTGATTACCTAAAGATCCCGGAGGGTCAATCTCCTACATTTGGGGATAACTTAAAGTTCTTCTTTAGCTATCAGATCGGACATATGTACGGTCGTTATTTTCTTTGGAACTTTGCCGGTCGTCAAAATGACCAACAAGGACAGGGCTCCTTCACGGAGGGGAACTGGATCTCAGGGGCTAAACCTGTCGACCAGATGCATGTGGGTGGACAAAATGCTATTCCTGACTCATTGAAAACTGATCCTTCAAATAATAAATACTATTTCTTGCCTTTGATCATCGGTCTGATCGGTGCATTCTGGCATTTTGGTAAAAGACAACGTGATGCCGGAATTGTGGGCTTATTATTTTTCTTTACCGGTCTAGCGATTGTATTGTACTTGAATCAAAGTCCACTTCAACCACGTGAACGTGATTATGCCTATGCAGGTTCATTCTACGCTTTTGCGATATGGATCGGTTTGGGGGTGTTCGCTATTGCGGATTATTTAAGCAAAAAGGTTGATGGTAAGATGGCAGCAGGTATAGCTACTGGAGCCTGTTTATTAGGTGCTCCGGTGTTACTAGGTTTTCAAAACTGGGATGATCATGATCGTTCCGAGAAAACAACAGCACGTGATTTGGCGAAAAACTACTTGGCTTCCTGTGCACCAAATGCGATCTTGTTTACCTACGGTGATAACGATACTTATCCGCTGTGGTATGTACAAGAAGTTGAAAATTATCGTCCAGATGTACGGGTGGTGAACCTGAGTCTTTTGAGTTCTGATTGGTATATGCGTCAGATGAAACAAAAGGTAAATCAGGCAGATGGTCTACCAATTAATATTGATGATGAAAAATTCAAAAAAGGTGTTCGTGAAGTCCTGTATTATCAAGATATGAAAGTACCAGGTCACGTAGATCTTGATTTAGTGATGCAGATTTTATTGTCTGATGACCAAAAAAATAAATTGGAATTGCGTGGTGGTAAATTTGAGAACTTTTTGCCGACCAAAAACTTTAGCCTTCCAATAAATAAAGAGGCTGTGTTGCAAAATAATGTGGTTCCAAAAGCATGGCAGGAATCTATTGTGGACACGATGAGCTGGACTTACAACAGAAATTATGTATCCAGAGCGGAGTTATCAATCCTAAACGTTTTGTTGAACAATAACTGGAAACGTCCGATTTATTTTGCTGCGACTGTTCCAAATGACAACTATCTTGGATTGGATAAATATTTAGTACAAGAAGGTTTTGCCTTACGTTTGATGCCTATTGCAACTCCTGCAGGAGCAGAGGGAACCTTGGTGGATACACAATCTGCATTCAAAGATATTACTACGAAATATCAATGGGGTAACATGGCGAATGCCTCTTATTTAGACCCTGAATCTTATCGCATGATCACCATGATCACCAATACAGTGATGGGTGGAACGGCAACACAGTTAATGATGGAAGGCCATAAAGATGAAGCGCGTAAAATAGCTGTTGAGACATATGAGAAAATGCCAAAACGTGTGTACTTGATGCGTGATATTTTGGGCTATATTCCAATCATTAACGTACTGTATGAAACCGGTGAAAATAAACGTGCAAATGAGATTGTCAATCGCAATCTGAAATTTATGACACAAAATATGCGTTGGTATCAGGATATTGCACAAACGAAAGCGGAACTAGAATATTCAAATATCGGAACAGCGCTACGTGCTTTGGGTGCATATAAGAGCATTCTGGCATCGACTTCGGAGAAGCAGCTGCTACAACAAGTGACGGAGCTGGAGAAATCGTATAAACAACAATATGGTGTAGAATAATCGTTCAAGCCCTATTTTATAAGGAGCTGTCCTTTTTGTATGTTGCTCAAAATTTAATTTTGAAAAGCATATAAAAAGGACAGCTCTTTTTTTGATTATTTTTTCTTAGCTTAACGGCATAAAACCAACCTGATATTATGATGAAACGTCAACTGAAATTGTGGGATGCGATTATGCTGGTCATGGGCTCGATGATCGGAAGTGGGATCTTTATTGTGTCGAGTGATATGATGCGGCAACTGGGCTCAGGATACTGGTTGGCAATCGTATGGTTGTTGACGGCGGTTGCTACGGTGGCGGCCGCGATTTGCTATGGTGAGCTCTCTTCGATGTATCCCAAAGCAGGTGGACAGTATACATATCTCACGGAAGTTTTCGGGAAACCGATAGGTTTTTTATATGGTTGGAGTTTATTTACTGTTATACAGACTGGCACAATCGCAGCGGTTGCCGTTGCCTTTGGGAAGTTTACGGCTTACTTAATTCCCCAATTGAATGATGCTGCACCAATATTTCAACGTGGAGAGTTTAAGATTACCTGGATACAGGTGTTGGCTATGGGCGTGATTCTCTTGTTGACGTATATCAATACCCGCGGAATAAAAAGTGGTAAGTCGGTACAGTCTTTCTTTACATCAGCAAAGATTATTGCATTGGTTTTATTGATCATAGGAGGCTTGTTTCTCATTAAGGAGAATCATTTTTCGGAAAATATGGCTTATAGTTGGGATGCTTTTCAAAATTTGAAAGGTGAGGGCTGGATGGGGATTTCCGGTGGTGCTTTAATGGGGGCCTTGGCCGCAGCTATGGTCGGCTCTGTATTTAGTAGTGTCGCTTGGGAGAACGTGACTTTTGTGTCTGGCGAGATTGTGAATCCGCAGCGCAATGTGGTTCGTGCGCTTGTCATTGGAACCAGTCTTGTTATGATTTTGTATATCTGTTGTAATTACATTTATCTTTCTGCATTGAGCCGCGAAGAGATCGCTTTTGCGACGAATGACCGCGTGGCTATTGCGGCAGCAGAAAAGATGCTGGGGCATACCGGTACGATTGCAATGGCCATCTTGGTGATGATATCAACGTTTGGCTGTGTCAATGGTCTTGCGCTGTCAGGAGCGCGGGTTTTTCAGACTATGGCCAAAGATGGCTTATTCCTAAAACAGGCTATTCCCAATAACAAATTTGATGTGCCAGCTCGATCGCTATGGTTGCAGGGAATATGGGCATCCTTACTTTGTTTAAGCGGTCAATATGGTAATCTGTTGGATATGATCTCTTTCGTTATTGTGATATTCTATATGATTACAGTATTAGGAGTTATTATTCAACGTGTTCGAAAGCCTGAAATCGAACGTTCGTATAAGACATTTTTATTCCCCTTTACACCGATTATCTATCTCCTGATTGGTACCGTATTTTGTGTACTACTCATTATCTATAAACCACAGTATACCTGGCCAGGTTTTATATTGGTATTGATTGGATTGCCTGTATATTATTTTGCACGAGGCAATAAAAAGAATGATTAAAAGAGGGTGCTATTAATAGGGCCTATATGCTAGTGACGCCTGAGAGGACGTTCTTTTTTTTCTTAGGGTAGTTAAAGAAAATCAATAAATAAGTCTATAGCGGAAAGAGGCGGGATTGTTCTGGAAGGGATGTCTGTAGAGTCGCTCAATCGCGCTAATGGCATGTTGCTTTAGTGCTTATTAATTCTCCTGTGGAGAATTGAAATATTGAAATTAATTGGCGTATAAGCCATGTTTTTTATCAAAAAAAGTGTAGCTTTGCTCAAATATTCCCATAATGAAACAGTCGATTTTATTAGACGGACCAAAATTTCAAATCACCATTCAAAGACTATGTCGTCAATTGATTGAGAATCACGGTGATTTTTCAAATGCTGTCGTCATAGGTATTCAACCAAGAGGAACTTTCTTAGCTAAACGTATTGTCAAAGAACTTGAACGCATGATCGAAAAACCGATCTTGGTCGGTGACCTGGATATTACATTTTATCGCGATGATTTCCGTACAAAAGGTAATGCTGGTCCGTTGTTAGCAAATAGCACAAATATCAATTTTATTGTAGAAGGTAAAGATGTCATTTTTATTGATGATGTCTTGTGGACAGGACGTACCATTCGGGCGGCAATGGATGCTGTACAGGCATTTGGAAGGGCAAGAAGAATTGAGCTGCTTGTTTTGGTGGATCGTCGATTCTCTAGACAGATTCCGATTCAACCCGATTATATTGGAATACAAGTTGATTCTATAGATTCACAGAAAGTGATTGTGAATTGGAAGGAATCTGACGATCAGGATAGCATTATCTTGGTCACGGAGAAAAAAACTTCGGGTAATGATTAGGAGCAAGTTCAGTAAAAATAGCTGAAGGTTCTAATTGACCTTTGGGAACGAACCGTCCGATTAAAAATGATTAGTAAATACTTGAATATACTATAAAATGTCATCTGCAGTAGAACAATTAAGTACTCGCCATTTATTGGGAATCAAAGATCTAAATGAGAAAGATATCCAATTGATTCTGGATACCGCGAGTAATTTCAAAGAAGTATTAAATAGACCAATCAAAAAGGTGCCTTCTTTACGCGATATCACCATTGCCAATGTGTTTTTTGAAAATTCAACACGTACACGGCTTTCTTTCGAACTTGCTGAAAAAAGACTATCTGCAGATATCGTTAATTTTGCAGCTTCATCTTCATCTGTGAGTAAAGGCGAGACATTGATCGATACAGTCAATAATATCCTCGCTATGAAGGTTGATATGATCGTGATGCGACATCCTTATGCTGGGGCTGGTGTGTTTTTAAGTAAACATGTCGATGCTCAAATTGTGAATGCCGGCGATGGAGCACATGAGCACCCTACGCAAGCTTTGTTGGACTCTTTTTCCATCCGCGAGCGTTTTGGTGATGTTGCTGGACGTAAAGTTGCTATTATCGGTGATATTACGCATTCAAGGGTTGCGCTATCTAATATTCTGTGTCTTCAAAAACAGGGCGCAGAAGTCATGGTCTGTGGACCGACCACCCTTATTCCAAAGCATATCACTTCGTTAGGTGTAAAGGTTGAGCACGATTTGAGAAAAGCATTGAATTGGTGCGATGTTGCAAATATGCTGCGTATCCAATTGGAACGACAAGATATTGCTTATTTTCCCTCACTAAGAGAATATTCCATGCTATATGGCTTAAATAAGGAAATTTTGGATTCCTTGGAGAAACCCATTACAATTATGCACCCCGGACCAATCAACCGTGGGGTTGAAATCACTTCGGATGTAGCCGATAGTGAGCATTCCATTATCTTAGATCAGGTTGAAAATGGAGTTGCTGTCCGCATGGCAGTATTGTACCTATTGGCTGGACAACGCGGTTAATTGGTATTTCAATAGCGGAGCTGATAAGGCAGAGTCATCGATGCGGGATAACCAAATCGAATGATTCTTCAATCAACAATATTATGCCTGACTTTATTTTTGGTCGGGCATATTTTTTGTGCAAAATTTCCGTTATAATACTGGATTATTCACAGATGTTAATAACTTTTGTGTAAAATAGCTCAATTAAAGTATAATTTAGTAAAATGAATAAAACTATCTCCCAGGATTGCAGAGATTTGAACTGATTTTCAATAAATTTTGACTGATCTTAAAGCTTTAAATGGCGGCGGAGTAGGCGATAAATTTATATTTCAGGACAAATTTATCAGGGTTTGAAAGGAGATTCATTTACATTTGCAGATAAATAACATATTAAGGTTTCACATATTATGTATAAGAAGATTTACCAGGTGGGAGTTGCACTAACCGTTATGGCGACGCCAGCATTAGCGCAACAGACAGAATGGCAACAAATCAACAAGGCTTACAAAACAGGAATGGAATTGTATGAACGTGGGAAATTTGGTTCTGCGTCAGCGCAATTTGATCGTGTAGAGGCCTTACGGACGAAATCCAATCTACAATTGGATGAGACAGAGGAGCTATCTTTATTAAAGGAAAATGTACGGTATTATCAAGCTGTTTGCGCCTTAGAATTGGGCGAATCAAATGCTGAAAATCGTTTCCTAAAATATATTCAAGATTTCCCTGTTAGCGCCAATTCTAAAGCTGCTTATTTTCAGATCGGTAAATCATATTATGCCAAAAAAGATTATGTGAAAGCGATTGAGTGGTTTACAAAGATCGATAGTAAAAACCTTGCTGGTAAAGAGAATGTAGAATATCGCTTTAAATTAGGTTATGCTTCTTTTATGACAAAAGATTATAAGACAGCAAAACCATTATTTGAGGGATTAAAAGATCAGAAAACTGAATTTCAGGAAGCGTCAATCTACTACTATGCGTATTTATGTTATTTAGATGCAGAGTACAAAACTGCTTTAAATGAATTTGAGCGTTTGAATGGTTCCAAACAATTCGAAAACAGTTATCCTTACTACATTACGGCACTATATTTCTTAGATAAACGCTACGATGATGTATTGGACTACGCATTGCCGATCTTATCGCGCACCAAGCAGGAAAATGAGACTGAGATGTTTCGCATTATCGCCGCAACCTACTTTATTAAAGGTGATCTAAAAACATCAAAAGATTATTACGATAAATTCCAGGCACAAGATCAAGGCAAGACTCAGAATAACCAAGATAGTTATCAGATCGGTTATATCGCTTATAAATTAAAGGATTACGATAAGGCAATTACGGAACTTGAAAAAATGACCGAGCCTGATGCTTATTACCAATCTGCTATGATTACCTTGGGGGATAGCTTCTTGAAAAAAGGGAACAAACAGTCTGCACGTAATGCCTTCTTTAGAGCATCAAAACTGGACTTTGATCCAGCCATGAAAGAAGAGGGTTTGTTCAACTATGCAAAGCTTTCTTACGAATTGGAGTTCCACCAAGTTGCTCTGGCTTCTACACAGGAATATCTAAAAACTTATCCAAAATCGAAACGTCAAGAGGAGGCAAAAACCTTATTGGCAGAAGTCTTGTTAAGTACGAAAAATTACCGTGAGGCGGTCGATATCTTGGAGTCTATTCCAAAACGCGGTAAAGAAGCAAATGCTGCTTACCAAAAAGTAACGTATTACAGAGGTTTGGAGTTTTATAACGAGCGTGCTTTTGAAAATGCAATTTCTTTGTTCCTGCGTTCTGAACAGCACCGTTATGATGAAGAAATCTACGCCTTGGCGACCTATTGGAAAGCTGAAGCGATGTATGAGGTGCGTAAATATGGCGAAGCAGTAACAAACTTCAATAAGTTCTTACGTTTGCCAGGTGCGAATAAAACAGATGTATACGGTTACGCAAATTATGCTTTAGCCTATGCCGCTTTCCGTAATGGAAACTACAATACAGCAGCGAATTATTTTGAACGTTTCTTGGCCTCCGGTGGTTCAAAAGGTTTAGAGATCAATACCCGTAATGATGCGATCGCGCGTCTGGGGGACTCTTATTTCTCTTCTAAAAACTATGGTAGAGCCTTGACGGAATATAATAAGCTGATTTCTTCAAAAGCACCAAGCCAAGATTATGCCTTGTTCCAACGTGGTGTTATCCAAGGATTACAAGGAGATAATAATGGTAAGATCTCAACATTGAATGCTGTCATAGCACAATTCCCGAGCTCGAATTATGCGGATGATATTGCTTTTGAAATTCCTTATACTCGTTTCTTAATGGGTGAGAGCGATCAGGCAATTTCTGGACTTCAATCGATGGTGGAAAAATACCCACGAAGCAGTTATGTGCCACGTGCTTTGGTAACAATTGGTTTGGTTCAATATAACCAGGATAATAATGATGCTGCGCTAGCAACATTCCAACGTGTCGTTGACCAATATGCATCTACAGACGAAGCAAGACAGGCCATGCGCTCGATCGAGAATATCTATCTGGATAAAGGGGATGCGACTGGATATATCAAATATGCAACAGGAACAAATTTGGGTGACGTTTCGAAGTCTGAGCAAGATTCACGTTCGTTCTCGACAGCAACAACCTTATTCTCCCGTGGAAATTACCAAGGCGCTGTAGAAGCTGTAAATGCGTATTTCGATAAGTTTCCGAAACCAAATCAAGAAAAATATGCGCGTTTTGTGCGTGCAGAAAGTAATGCAGCATTGGGAAATACAGAAGATGCCTTACACGATTACAATATTATCTTGAATGACTGGACTTCTCCTTATACTGAACGTACATTGATTTCGGTATCAAATTTATATTTGAAACAAAAAAAATATAATGAGGCAACTCAGTTGTTGAAAAAACTTGAGCTGACTTCTGAATATAAGTCTAATTATGGTTTTGCGATCAATAACCTGATGGTTTCCTATTACCAAATTGGAGATTATAAGGAAGCTTTAAATTATACCAACGCTGTTAAGAATTACGAAAAGTCTTCTGAAGAGGAGATTGCGAATGCGTTTTTATATGCTGGTAAATGTTATGTCAAGCAGAACAAAAAAACGGAGGCTATGAAAGAGTTTAGCTTAGCTGCTTTGAAGAGCCGTACCGTATTTGGTGCTGAAGCGAAATACAATGTTGCTGTCATTCAATTAGAGAACAAACAATACGATGCCTGTATCAAAACGGCAATGGATTTGTCTGACAATTTCTCATCTTATGAATATTGGGTGGCAAAAAGCTTTATCACAATGGCAGATGCTTATGCTGGTAAAGGCGATGCATTCCAAGCGAAAGCAACACTTGAATCAATTGTGGATAATTACGATGCGAAAGATGATATTTTGCCTGCGGCAAAAGAGCGTCTAAATAAATTGAACAACAAAAAGAAATAGGATACAATGAAGAAGTTGCAAAATAGAAATGTGAAGAAATATACCTTAGCAGCGCTTTTGATGGGCGTGGGATTGAATTCTTTTGCACAAGAAACAGGCAAGAAAAACGATCCTGAAAAACCGGTCACTATTGATTCTTTTGATGTTGTTCGTGATTACAAACCGATTCTTGCAGATGCTGTAAAAATCCGTCGTAGTCCTGATATGACCAACAAACGGGAATATCAACCAAAATTAAACTATGGTAATATTATTGATAAGAAATTAGATATCAATACAGGTCTGAAACAATTGAATGTGCAGGAGATTCCATTTGCACAACCTTTTGAACACAGCAGTAACTATGTCAAATTTGGTGTGGGTAACTATAATACCATTTTAGGCGAAGCGTATTTAGCTTCCGAGCAGTTTGAAAATACACGTTTTGGATTATTTGCGAAACACTTAAGCCAAAAGGGGAATATCGATGGTCAGAAATTTAGCACGCAGGACATTGGTATTTTTGGACGTCGTGTATTGGATGCCGTGACCGTAAAAGGTACAATCGGTTACAATCGATATGGTACGAATTTCTACGGTCAAACTTTCGACCAACCTGGGACCACATTATTGAATACTTCACCAGACAAACAAACATTTACTGATATTTATTTAAATGGTGAGCTGACAAGTAATGTTGATCCGAAGAATGAGCAATCTGTGAGCTACTCCGCTAAAGTAGATGGTTACCTATTCAAGGATGCTTATAAAGCGAAGGAAAATTCCTTTGCCCTATCGGGATATTTGAATAAACGTATGAGTGCTTTCAATGTTGGAGCCAACGTGAGCGTGACCATGAACGATGTCAAAAACGAAAATGACACAGCGAATGTGAAAAATAATTTGTTTTTGATCAATCCTTACATTCGATTTAAAGGAGACAACTATAACGTAACTTTGGGTGCCAACCTGACTTCGGAATTTGGTGACGAATCCCGTTTCAATGTTTTCCCTTCGGTGGAAGCCGATTTTTCTTTGGCTCCGGAATATATCTCTTTATTTGCCGGTGTTAACGGGAATGTGAGACAAAGTTCATTCCGTAACTTTGCGAAGGAAAACCCTTATTTGGCACCAAACGTTAGAATTGCCAACTCCATCGAAAAATTGAATGTATATGGTGGTTTAAAAGGGAATGCTGGTGCGACATTTGGTTATAAAGTAAAGGTATTTTACAAGCAGATCGAAGGACTGCCTTTGTTTAAGAATAGTGCGTTTGGCGATAATCAAGGCGGATATATTCCTTGGGCTTTTGATGTGGTCTATGATGGTCAGATCAATAAAGCTAAACATATGGGATTGGAAGGGGAGATTAATGTCCGCTTATCACAATTGGTTAATCTAGGTGGTAAAGTATTTATTGATGACTATAATCTGAGTGATGAAGAAGAGGCATGGGGCTTACCTAAATTTAGGTTGCAAGCCAATGCGCGTTTCAATATCTCGGATAAATTCTTTGTGGACGCAGAGCTTTCCAGTCAAGGTAATACTTATGCATATGTTTACGATTATAGCACCGATGGAAACCGCATAGCAGATAGTGGTCATAAGGTTACGATTGCTTCCTTTGCGGATTTAAATGCTGGTGCTGAATACCGAATTAAAAAACAATTTGGTGTTTTCGTGAAAGCAAATAATATCTTTGGGAAGGAATATCAGCGTTACATGTATTACCCAAGATTGGGATTCAATGTAATTGGTGGTCTTAATTATTCGTTTTAACGAATTAAGATTATAAATTTGCATTTTAAATCATAGAACAATGAATCTAGGCAAAAACATCAATAGTTTATTAAGACGCTATGCGGAAGTATACGTGCCCGGAATAGGTGTGTTCAAAAGAATTCATTCTCCGGCTCAATTTGATAAACAGAATAATGTGTTTTTGCCACCTATATCCTATGTCGAACTGGACTATTCTGCACAACATGGATTCAATATTGTGCATTATATTCAACAACAGGAAAACTTAAGTTTGGGGCAGGCGCAGCAAATTCTGGACGATACTGTTGGTAGCTTAAGAAATGACTTAGGGCAATTTGGTCAGGTAAAGCTGGATGATCTTGGTCTATTGATTAGCTACGGTTCAAGTTTGGTATTTAAGCCTTTAGATTTATCTGGCTTTAATTTTCAGCCTGTTGTCAATCTTGTTGGTCCTGAAATTGAAACGGTTATTCCGGTACGGGAGGATGAACATGGACTTGCTGAGTCAGATGAAGCCCTAGTGTCAGAACCTGCTGAAGAATTGGTTAACGAGGCAAATGCTGTTGTTGGGAATGACGTTGAAACGGAAGCGGACACTGCAAACGAACAGCGCAAGCCACTGGATTTAGAAAATGATGACAATTTTACACCGACTGAATCCGTAACCGAATTGGTCGAACCTATCGCTCCGATCGTGGAGGAACATACCCCAGCGGAAAATACCGTGGAGGAGGATGCTAAGGTTGAAGCTGAACTTTTAGCTACTGTAGCTGCTTCAACAGCGATTGACCAGAACGATAGCCAGGAAGTTGCCGAAGATGAGAAAATCGCGGAGAAGGAAGTTGGTGCTATTGCTGCTGCAAATTCTGCTTATGCTCCCAATATTTATGAGGAGGAACCGCGCAATTCGAATGCAATTTGGTATTGGATAACAGCGGCCATTGTATTGGTTATGATTGCAGCGGGTGTCCTATATACAAATCCAGGACTGAAAAATTCACTGTTTGGTGGGACACAACCGGCCTTAAAACCTGCTGGTGATACAATTGTTCAGAAAAATAATTTACCAATCAATGATACCACATCCAACACATTAGTGGCGGACAGTTTAAAGAAGGTAGATTCTCTGGCAAAAACGACTCCTGATTCATTAAAAGGTACTGCCGTAACTGCTGGAAAGAAGATCGCAGAAAAAACTCCGGTTTTGCAGGCAGATCCTGTCATCAAAGAATCTATTCCTGTTGCACAGCCAAAGTATCAGCTCGTTATCGGTTCCGCACGTACAATGGCACAGGCAGAGGAGGAGGCAAAACGTCTTCGGGCGCTAGGTTATAAAACTGCGCGTGCAGTAGAGGGTAAGTTTAAAAAGAATAGAAAGAAAATCATCTTGAATACCTACATGACAAAAGCGGAGGCTGACCTCGCTCAAAAATCTGTAGAGAAAAAAATTGAAGGTGCTTGGGTAGAAACATTATAGAAACTATATAAAACTATTAATAATTATGTCATTAGTGCAAGATACAGCAAGGGCTGCTGTAGATACGTTTAATCAAGCTGCGCAACAACCGTTACCTGCTGCTAGTACAGAAAACATGAGTTTGATCGATATGATGATCAAAGGGGGATGGATAATGGTTCCAATCCTATTACTGTTCTTTATTGGATTGGTTATCTTTTTTGAACGCTATCTGACTATTCGCAGAGCGGCCAAATACGATAATAGTTTGATGTCTCAAGTGAAAGCAAATGTATTGTCTGGAAATTTAGACTCAGCGTTGGCTGTATGCCGTTCCAGCAACTCGGCTTTAGGACGTATGTTGCAGAAGGGCCTATTACGTGTAGGTAGACCAATCAAAGATATTGAAGGCGCGATTGAAAACGTTGGTAAATTAGAAGTTGCCAAGTTGGAGAAAAACATCAATATCCTTGGTATTATTGCGGGTATTGCGCCAATGCTTGGTTTCGTTGGTACCATCTTTGGGGTAATCAGGATTTTCCATGAGGTAGAATTGGCGGGTGGTATTGACATCGCATCCGTATCTGGTGGTCTATATGTGAAAATGGTGTCTTCAGCTTCGGGTCTTGCTGTCGGTATCTTGGCTTATTTAGGCTATCATATCTTAAATATGATGGTTGAACGATTGATTTTACGTATGGAAACTGATGCAGTAGAATTTATTGATTTATTGGATGAACCAGGAAGATAATGAACTTACGAAGTAGAAAAAATAAACCATCTGCCGAAGTCCATACTTCAGCGTTAAACGACATCATGTTTTTCCTGATGTTGTTTTTCCTGTTGGCATCGGCGGTTTCGAATCCGCAAGTGGTCAAGCTATTGTTGCCAAAGTCGAGTGCAGGTGAACAATCTGTTGCGAAAAAGACGCTTACGGTATCCATCACAAAGGAATTGGGCTATTTCATTGATAAAAATCCGGTCCCTGTAGAGGGGTTGGAAGCGGCTATCCAGTCGCAAATGGCTGGTGGAGAAGAATTGACGATTATGCTTTACGTCGATAATACTGTTCCTATCCAAAATGTCATTTCGGTTATGGATGTAGCCAATCGTCTGAAAGTGAAGGTGGTCTTGGCAACGGAACCAAAAAAAGATAAGTAGGAACAATTAAACTTTTTCGAAGTTTATTGTTCATATGTTAATATAGGAGATTTATACAATGAGATATCATCTTCAACATGAAGAAAATAATTTCCCCAAGGCCTTGGGGATATCTACATTGGTCATGGCATCGCTGCTGTTGATTGGCTTCTTTGTGGTCTTTAAAGCACAAGCACCGGATGAGTATGGTATGGGCGGTATGATCGTCAACTATGGTACCTCTCCTGAAGGAATGGGGGATGATTACATGAGTGTGGAAGAACCTTCTGTAGATCCCAACGCAAATAATGAGCGCCCAGATCGTATAGACCCCGTGGAAACCCCAACGCCAACACCAACACAACAAGTTGCTGAAAAGGCAGTTGTCACACAGGATCTAGAAGAGGCACCTGCTGTAACAAAAACCGAAAAGAAAGTGGTGTCAAAGGCGCCTGAAACGACCAAAGAAACGAAAGCAGTGGCGCCTCAAGCAAATGCAAAAGCGCTTTTCAAAGGAAATAAAAATAACGGTAAGGGTGCTGGCGACGGTACAGGTACAACTCCAGGAAATCAAGGTTCTAAATTAGGGGATCCTTTGGCTAGCAATTATGGCGAAGGAGGATCAGGCAATGGCAACATGATGTTGTCCATTGAAAACCGTAGTTTTACACAACGACCAAGTATTGATGATAATGGCCAGCAAGCTGGAAAGGTTGCGGTGGAATTCAGAGTGAATAAGCAAGGTGTTATTACGTATGCCCGTGCTGGTGTAAAAGGCACGACGATCACAGATCCTTCTCTGTTGGAGAAATGTGAACGTGCCGTCAGAGGGGCGCGACTAAATCAACTGCCTAATGCCCCTGATACCCAAACAGGGCGGATTGTATTCAATTTTAGATTAAGATAAAAATCATTCAGATGAATGCTTATAAGGAGGTAATCGAGTATCTATATACTCGATTACCTATGTTTACAAGGGATGGCGCCTCGGCCTTCAAAAAAGACCTTGACAATACCATCAAACTTTGCAACGCGCTGGACAACCCGCAGCAAAAATTTAAAACCTTGCACATTGCCGGTACTAATGGAAAGGGATCTACATCCCATATGCTTGCGGCTATATTGAGCGAAGCAGGTTATAAGACCGGGCTCTATACTTCACCACATTTACTGGATTTCAGAGAACGTATCCGTGTCAATGGTGTGATGTGTGAACAGGATTTTGTTACGGATTTTGTTCAAACCCACAAGGCTTTGATAGAAGAGGTAAATCCTTCTTTTTTTGAAATTACTGTAGCAATGGCTTTTGATTATTTTGAGAAAAGTAAAGTCGATATTGCTGTTATTGAAGTAGGACTCGGTGGACGATTGGACAGCACGAATATTATCCGGCCATTACTGTCTGTAATCACCAACATCGGGTTTGACCACATGAATATGCTTGGAAATACATTAGCTGAGATTGCTAGTGAGAAAGCAGGTATTATAAAAAGAAACACGCCGGTGGTGATTTCTGAATATGCTGCTGAAACAGCATCTGTATTCTTGGATAAAGCCCAGGTAGAACATGCACCTATCCAATTTGCTTCCCAGGTGTATCAAACAAAGATGCTGAGTGTCGACCAGGATTACCTGCGTATTGAAGTTATTGATGAAAATGGTGCCAAAGAAATTTATCAACTTGACCTCAAAGGTTCCTATCAGGTGAAGAACCTTGCTGGTGTTCTTTTGGCGGTCGACGAATTGCGTAAGCAAGGATTTCAAATCAGTCACCTTCATGTGCATGAAGCCTTGAAAAAGGTACAATCTGCCACAGGTATTCAGGGACGTTGGCAACAGTTATCCAAAGATCCTTTTATTATCTGTGATACGGGACACAATGAAGATGGAATTCATGAGGTTATAAAAAATCTGAACAGCACCAGCTATAACAAATTACACTTTGTCATTGGTGCTATGCGGGATAAAGATCTATCGCACATGTTACCGTATCTACCGAAAGACGCTGTTTATTATTTCTCAGCGCCGGATATGCCAAGAGCAATGCCTTCAGATTTGCTCCGTGAGGAGGCTGCGGTATTTGATTTGTATGGGAGAGACTACTCCTCAGTACAGGAAGCTTTTATGGCTGCTAAAGCTGCTTATGAAGATGGCGACCTGATTTTTGTTGGTGGTAGTAATTTTGTGGTGGCTGAAGTCTTGGTCGCAGTAGATAAGGGATTATAATGTAAAGAATAAGGATCAGAGATACTGGGTTTGTCAGCTTAAGCTAATCTATACAGTCTATGATCCTTTTCCTTAATTTTTATACAGTATTTTCTTTCTGAATTATCTGTTTTTATTGATTCGTATTTTTTCTTTATGGTATCAATGAACCCGCTACCTTCGGCTTATTGTCCAGAAAGAGCCTTCCATCAATTTTCATGGCAGTTGATGCTTGTGAAAGGATGAAGGTTTTGTTACTTTTTTCTAATCATTAACAGTCAATTCTCCACGAATATCTTTTTCGGCCCAGTACGCAACTTCTTTTTGATCTTCGAGTTCGCCTTGAAGATACATCAATTTGGTGACTGCAGCTTCAAATGTAAGGTCATATCCATTGAGTACACCAATAGCTTTCAGGCCTTGTGAGGTTTCATATCTCCCCAATTCAACTGAGCCAACCTTACATTGTGAAATATTAAGGATATTTTTTCCCTGTTCTATAGCTCCTTTTAGTAAATCCAGAAACCAGCTGTCTGTAGTCGTATTACCCGATCCAAAAGTTTCCATCACAATAGATCTTACATCCGAATCAAGAACAGATTTGATTGTCTGTGCGGATATTCCCGGAAAAAGTTTCAATACAGCAACTCGGTTGTCTAACTTGGTATGTAGGATAAATTCTTTATCAATGTTATTCAATAATGCATCCGTATTGTATTTAAGGTGGATGCCAGCCTCCACGAGCACGGGGTAATTGGGCGATCTGAATGCTTCAAATTTAGCTGAGTTATATTTGAAAGAGCGATTTCCACGGAATAACTTATTGTCAAAAAGGATACATACCTCCTGGATAATGGAAACACCATCTTGTTTTGCGGAAGCAATTTCCAATGCCGTCATCATATTCTCGCGCGCATCGGTACGGATTTCTCCAATAGGCAATTGCGAACCCGAAAGGATTACTGGTTTTTGAAGCCCCTCTAACATAAAACTCAATACAGAAGCTGTGAATGCCATTGTATCCGAACCATGTAAAATAACAAAGCCATCATAATTGGCATAATTATCCTTGATGATCTGGGCCATTTCTATCCAGATCTCTGGCTTCATGTTGGAAGAATCGATGATCGGTTCGAAAGAGTGTACGGTCAATTTATAATCCAGACGGCTTAAATCAGGGAGATTACGCTTGATCAGTTCAAAATCGAAGGGTACAAAAGTGCCTGTTTCGTCTTTGACCATTCCAATGGTTCCGCCAGTGTAGATAATAAAGATATTGTGCATGGGATTCTATAGATTATATACCAAAAATACGTTTTGAATTTGCTGTTGTAATTTCTGCCACCTCTTCAATGGACATCGCATGTAAATCGGCAACTTTTTGGGCAACATAAACTAGATAGCTGCTTTCGTTTTCTTTGCCACGGTAAGGGACAGGGGCGAGGTAAGGTGCGTCTGTTTCCAATACGATATGTTTTAAATCGATCTCTTTGACGACGTTGTCTAATCCTGCCTTTTTAAAGGTGACAACACCACCTATGCCAAGCGCAAAACCTAAGTCGATTGCATGCTGGGCTTGCTCCAATGTTCCGGTGAAGCAATGTAGTATACCAAACAACTTTTCGTCATGGAGTTCTTCCAGCAATTCAAATAATTCTGTGAAGGCTTCTCGGCAATGAATGTCGATGGGTAAATTAAGGTCTTTAGCCCATTGCACTTGTGTTCGAAAAGCATCTTTTTGAATTTTCAATGTGCTTTTATCCCAATAAAGATCTAATCCAATTTCACCTATGGCATGGACTTTGTTATTCTCCAAGCTCTTTTGGATGTTGTTTAATTCGTCTATATAGTTTTCCTTAACATCACAGGGATGTAGTCCCAACATAGGAAAACAGTGTTCAGGGTAAGCTGCAACCGTATCGAATACAGGTTTGATGGAAGCACTATTTACGTTTGGTAAAAATAGTCTTTCTATATGGTTGTCTAAACAACGTTGTAAGTGTTCTTGCAGTTTATTGGTACCGGCGTGGTAGTAAATGTGTGTATGTGTATCAGTAAGCAACATAGTTTTCTGCGTGGAGGCAAAAGCGGATTAGGGTAAAAACTTCTTTTTATTATTATCGAATAAAGAGGTAGGCTTCATTACCAAAATTTCAATTCGTTCTCCAAAGATAACTTATTAATTAACAAAATGAAAATTAATAACGGATTCTCTTATTGCCGGATAATTGAGCTGGAAAAATCAAAAGGGAGAATTTGAGTCATATATGGGCTATACTTTTTTTCTTATCTTGGAAAAAATAGCATGTGGTAAAACATACTTTATTATTTGCTGTTAAACAGAAGAACGGTTGTTGCCCTATTTTTTAAAGAATAAATGAATCATATGATGAATAAGAAACTATGCATAGGGTTGTTTGCCTTTGTATCGGTTGTGTGTTTAAATAAGCTGCATGCGCAGTCGCTGGTCGACCCATCGGTAAAAGATATTATTCAAAAGGCCTTCCAAACTAATAAGGAACTAAAACTAAAGGCATATGAAGTTGACAAAGCACGGTTGGAGGCAGAGGGTGTAAAAGCGAACAGACTACCACATGTATCGGCCTTAGGACTATACGGATATGTGCATAGCAACGGTAGTGTGGATATTCCTACCGTGAATGTTCCGCTCTTGAATTTAGGGCTTTTTGAGGGGGCGACAGGATTTAGCATGCATGGACAGGCGGCATATGCGGGTGTTTCGGTGAAACAAATTATCTTTTCAGGATTACAAATACCTAATGGAATAAAGGCCTTAAAAGAGAAGGCCGTTGCACAGCAATATTTAGAATCTGCAAGCCGTGAGACACTGTCAAAAGATATTATCGCTTCTTTTGATCAGTTAATGCTTCTAGACGAAGTCGATAAACTTATTGTAGATTCGGAGAAAAGATTAAAAAAAGAACAAGAAAAGGTCAATAAAGCAATTCAACATGGATTGGCTATTCCTTATGATCGTGATAAACTCAAACTGGCTCTGCTTGAACTAGAGGAGAAGAAAGTTGAGGTAGCTGGAAACCGGGATCTCCTTTGTCAAAAAATTCAACAGGAAGCTGGTGTTCCTTTTCAGGAAGTCAGTGGAATTCATTATGGATTAAAACCGATATTTTTATCGGAGATCCCGAATGATGTCGAACAACGATCAGAACTTAAAGCCTTGGAGGCTTCATCAAAGGCCTATGAATACCTATACAAAAAGGAAAAAGGAGGTGCCCTTCCAGCAGTTTTTGCCTTTGGATCGGCAAATTACTTAAATGTATTCAATTCAAAATTGAGTGTAAAAGACCAACCGTTATTGGGAACAGTCAATCTTCCACTAAATTCGATTAAGGGGAGCCCAAATCTCTTGGTTGGACTCGGAGTAAAATGGGACCTTTATACAGGTGGAGAGCATCATAACAAGATCAAACAGGTCAAACTTGATCAAACCATTAATGCTACAAAAAAGGAAGATACGGAAGAGAAACTAAATCTGTTATTGCGTAAAAATAAAGTTGGCTATGGTACTGGAAATCAGAAAGTGAAAGTAGGTGAACAACAGCTGAAGGTTGCTGAAAACAACTTATCTATGGCAGCAAAGCAATATCAAGCGGGGTTGATTGATGTTACGGAATTGTTGGCTGCGGAGAATGACTGGTATAAAGTCAATTTGGGCTATTTTAATAACGTTTTGCAACAAAGAAATGCTGCAGTTGAATTATTACACACATCTGGAAAATTATTACAAACTATACATGAGTAACATGAAAAATTTATATGGGATATTAGCCTTGTCTATTTTTGTTTCCTGTACGAATCAAGTGAAAGAAAAACCTATTGAGGGTAAAGTGGAGCGTGAACAGGTGACTGTAGTCACAAAAGTACCCGGTAAAATTGCGAAAATCTTTGTTGCAGAGGGGGATTTTGTGCATGCTGGTGACACTTTGGCTATTTTAAGCATTCCTGAAGTGGACGCAAAGGAGGAGCAGGCAAAAGGGGCACTGCAATCTGCTGATGCACAATATAATATGGCTGTTAAAGGCGCTACCAAAGGGCAGCTGATCCAATTGCAGGCAAAAGTCGATGGTTTGAAAGAACAATACGAGTTTGCGAAGAAGTCAATCGGAAGACTTGAGGCGCTATTGCAGGATAGTCTGATCCCTCAGCAAAAGTATGATGAGACTTATGCAAAGTATCAAGGTGCTAAAAACCAATATCTTGCTGCACAGGCAGAAATGGCCGAAGCTAGGACTGGTGCCCGACAAGAACAGCAGGTGATGGCTTTGGGGCAAAAAGAAAGAGCACTTGGAGCTGTATCTGAGGTTAATGTTGCTGCACAGGAGAAATACGTGATTGCACCGCAGGATATGAGCGTCGAGACAATCAATCTAAAAGTTGGTGAACTGGCGATGGCTGGCTATCCAATTGTTAATGGATACCTTGATCGTTCTACTTATTTTAGATTTACATTGCCTGAAAATCAGATCGGAAAATTACAAAAAGGTGCTACAGTAACGGTTGAAGTACCTTATTTGAACCATAAAAAGGTGCCTGCCAAGATCGTTAGTGTCAAGGCATTGAATTCCTATGCCAATATCGCTTCAGCGTATCCTGATTTTGACCCGCAGCAGGCTGTATTTGAATTAAAGATCGTACCTGAGGATATGGCTGGAACGAAAGATTTGTTAACAAAAACGCTCGTGGTTCTCCAAGCGAATTAAAGTGAATGGATGTGAAAAGATTTCTAGAATTAATTCAACGGGAGTTTAAGCTCTTTTTTAATAATAAGGTTCTGCTGATGCTCTTTTTAGGAGCACCGGTACTGTATGGTGTCTTGGTTGGGCATGTTTATCAACAGGGCAAGGTGACCGAAATGCCTGTAATCGTAGTGGATGAAGATAACAGCCCTTTAAGCAGTTCATTTATAGATATGCTTTCGGACAATGAGAGTATTCAGGTTGCAAAGGTATTGCCTTCCTTGTTTGATTCTAAGGATGTCGCTATTCAATATGATGCAACGACAATTGTTCATATCCCCAAAGGATTTGCTTCAGGTGTGCAACAGAGCCGTTTGCCAGAGGTGACCGTGTTTGTTGATGGGGCGAATACATTAACCTCAAATACAGCTTTAATGGCTGTCAATGTCTGTGCGATGACGCTTAAGGCAGGTATACAGATTCAATCGCAAATGAAGCGTGGGGTACCGGCAAAGGTGGCCGCCCAACAGTATGAACCTTTTAAGACAACAATAGTTAAACAAAATATTCGAAGCGGGAATTATCTCTATTTTATGCTACCAGGGGTACTTATCACCGTATTGCAACAAGTGTTGTTATTGGGCTTGGCCCTATCTTTTTCCTCAGAATTTGAAGGAAACACGTTCGCTGAACTTGTCAAGAAAGTTTCTAATCCAATTGGACTTATTCTCGTAAAGATATTGCCTTATGTTTTAATGTCTATCGGGATATTGCTGTTATATTGGGCTTTTGGTAAGTACTATCGAATGCCACTCCAAGCAGACTTTGGCCGTTTTGTGCTTTGTACCTTCGTCTTTCTGTTGGCTGTATGTTTTATAGGCGTGCTTGTGAGTATGGTTTTACCGTCCCAACTGAAATCAACGGAAGTGTTAATGGTGGTCGCAACACCAGCTTTTATTCTGAGTGGTTTTACTTGGCCTTCGAGTCTAATGCCAGGCTGGGTGCAGGCTATTGCTAATGTTATCCCTTCTACACATTATCTTCGGATTTTTAGATTGCTATTTATCCAGCATGCTGAAAACTATCATACCAATAAACCCTTAATCGCATTGACTATTATTATGATTATTAGTTTTGTACTGGCGGTTGCTGTACTTTGGTGGAAGATAAGAAAATTAAAGCAGGCTGATAAACAGCAACAGGTGAAGGTCTAAAAGAATAACAAAGCAAAAGAGCCGTTCCATGTTTTGGAACGGCTCTTTTGTTTCTTAGCCGAATTTATCTGCCAAATTATTTTTTTGCTGCCGGAGCTTTTGCCGTAGGGGCAGTAGCAGTTGGAGCAACTACACCTGGCATTGTTGCCGCTGGTGTTGGAGCTGGAACTTTTCCTGGTTTGATATCCAATACCTCAACTTCAAATACCAATGGTGCATATGGAGGGATTTTACCTTGAGGACGATCGCCATAAGCCAATGATGAAGGGATTACTAAAGTTGCTTTAGTACCTTTATTGAACAATTGGAATGCTTCAGTCCATCCCGGGATAACACCGTCAACACCCAATTGGAATTTCAATGCTTCGTAAGGACGTTGTGGCATGAAAATATTCTCTTTCTTTGCGATATCCGGAAGGTTCGTGTCAAATACTTTTCCAGTAGTCAATGAACCTACATAGTTAACATGGATAGAATCACCTACTTTAGCATTTGCTCCTGTTCCAGGTTTAGTGATTACATATTGAAGTCCTGAAGCTGTTTTTGTTGTTTTTAAGCTTTTATCTTTGATGTATTTATCCAATTTTGCAGGCTCAGCAGCTTTGTGCTTGTTCAATTCTTCTTCAAAATATTTTTGAACTTGTTCGCCTAATTGTTGATCTGTTAATTTTCCTTTTTTGAAGTGTTTTTTGACTTTAATTGAGAAAACTAAAAACTTGTCAGCAAATTCTGGTTTTGGTTGATGTGTTTTTGCTGCCATAGAATCCAAATTAATTTTGAATATCAAGCTATCACCTTCACCAACATATTTGAATAGACCTGTAGGATCTCCAGGATTTTTTGCAATAATACTATCTGGATATAATTGAACGATCTGAGGAATACCCATTTCGTAAGTGCTGCTCATTACAGAGTCTCTATCTGTCGATTGTACAATATCAATTGCTAATAAATCGCCTGATACTGCTTTCTCTTTTGCATTATCATCCACGATTTTATACTCAAGACCACCTTCAGCCTTTTTGAATTTTTGGCATGACGTCATCAAAAGACCGGCAGCCGCGAAAAATAGAATTGCTTTCTTCATTTTCTAATGTATGTTACGATATCTTATTTTGTTAATATTTCTTTATAATTTGGTAAAATCGATTTGAATTTTGCGATCACAACAGCTAGGCTGTCTTTCGAATTTCCGCCTGAAGCATTGAGGTGACCTCCCCCATTGAAATACAATTTACAGATTTCATTACAAGGAACTTCTCCAATCGATCGCAAAGATAGTTTAATTTGTTCATTTCTGTCAATAATTAACGCAGCTAATCTAATTCCTTTAATGGAAAGTGCGTAATTGACCAAACCTTCTGTATCTCCAGTGATGACCTGAAATTGATTGAGGTCTTCTTTGGTGACATGAATGACTGCCGTATTATATTCATGAATAACTTCAAGACGGTTGAGCAGGCAAAATCCAAGGAACTTGAGACGACTTTCCGAAGAGCTATTGTATATTTCTTCGTGGATCGCCCAATTTTGTGCACCACAATCAATCAGAGTTGCGATGATACGGTGAATTTCTGAAGTGGTAGAACGAAAACGAAAAGATCCTGTATCGGTCATAATCCCGGTATATAAACAAGTAGCCATATCAGCGCTAATGTTGTCTGCATCTTGCATCTCATTCACCAAAAAGCGATAGATCAATTGTGCAGTCGCAGCAGCAGATGGATCCCAAAATGCATAATCTTCAAACCCTTCCGGATCCAAATGATGATCAATCATGCATTTGATCCCTTTTGCTTGACGAATAGGATCACCCATCTCATGAATGCGAGCGAGTCCATTGAAGTCTAAACAGAATAATAAATCTGCAGCTTCAATCTGTTGATTATGTAGGTTGATATTTTGCGTATAAATCTGTACATTTTCCAAACCAGGTAACCAGTCTAAGAAAGCAGGAAAATCTGATGGTACGATTAGATTGACATGATGTCCTTTTGCGGTTAACCAAAAATATAATCCCAACGATGAACCCAATGCATCGCCGTCAGGTTTGTAATGCGTGGTGATTACAATGTGCTTTGGTTCAGCCAATAATTCTTTTAATTCTTCCGATTTTAGCATAGTCATATTAAGTCTGCAAACCTACTATAAAAAATTTAGATTAGACAAATTTTTTATAAACATCTTTCGCGTCTTATTGTGTTTCGTTTTGGGGTTAAAAAAATGATTTTCAGTTGCTTAGAATTTGTAGGCGTAAACCTTAAAATCCTTTTTCATACAAATCAAATAATTAGCATTGTCGCCATAGTTAATTGGCCCATAATAGAATTTCGAAAACCCTTCGATAGGGAATCCATCCTGTACTATACCATCTGAGCCGAAAAGATAAATCATCCGATTGTCTGTGCCGACTCCCAAGACGTCGGATTTTCCAATCCGCTTAAAGAATAAAGGTCTGTTGCTCGCATCTTCGATGAATTTATATTCGAAATAGGAAGAGGAGTCTCTGCTGCTGTAAGCATTCAATTTATTGTTGGCCAAAATGATAAAGTCTCTGTCTGCACCACCACTGATATCTTCAAAATTAAAGAAAGCATCTTTGCCCCAGCTGCCTAATTTAATTTTTTTTGACTCTCCTTCAAAAGGAACTTTGAAAATACTGCCTTTATTATCGGCGACATAGACAAATGAATTTTTTTCATCTGAGGCAGCTACTAAACCAATCGGATTCCGAACGCTTTCACCGTCTGTATCTAAGCTTTGTTTGCGAATGATCTTACCATTTTCATTGAAAAAATAAACAGAAGCTGTGCTTGTACCCGCTATAATGTAATTGGTTTGCCCCAGTGTGGTTATTTTTAGATCAAAAAGTATACGGCTGTCTACAGTATTATTTTCAAATCCCTCTATTCTTTTGCCATCTAATGAATAGGCTAAGATGCGATCTGTGGCAGGAATATAGATCCGTTGTTCTTTATTGAAGTTAGATATTGTGGCCCCATAGCTAGCCGTAGAAGGTAATTCGACAGAAAAACCATTCATATTTTTTCCGTCAGGTCTGATCCGATATAGTCTGCTTTTGGTGACAATAATGATGCTAAGATCTTGCAATTGAATTGGTTCACCTAAAATCTCGCCTTGGAAAAGGTTTTGCCAAAGTTCCTTTCCGTCTGGCGAAAACGCATGTACGGTATGATCCTGCTCCTGGATTATTATAAATTTGTTTTTGCCATCTTGATCCAAAACCCAAGGTTTGTTGATGATGCGGCTTTCAAGCTGTACAGTCCATTCAGGTTTTCCTCCAAGTCGTGTATCACTTTTGTAAAGAGCGTATAAGCTGGACGAGAATGTCCCTTGATTACCACTTAATTGATAGGACCATGAGTAGAAATTTTGAAAACCAAATTGCTCTTCATCTTTAAAATTTTTGGCATAATCAGATTTTAAATTATCTAAAATATTGCTTTTGCCAGCTTTGGGCTCTAAATAGAAGGTTACATTGCTACGGCTATTTTGTAAAGCCGCGTGATTTTTGAAAATTGCTGTTCCCGATAGAAATTGCTTTTCACGGAAAGATTCACGATAATCTCTTAGGATGCCTGTTCGATTTGCGACAACCATGATACCATCAACGATGGTAAAGTATGGTCTTGTAAAACTTTTGAACGGCTCTCCGAAAGAGGCATATAATAGCTGGGAATATTTAAATTGATAGATCGAGTCACCGACAGATGAACTGAATTTTTTAAAGTTATTTGCGAATAAGCTCGAATCAGATATGCTAATCAGCCCCAGTACATCTTGATTGTCTAATTCAGCCAGCGCAAATTCATCATTAAAAAGAGGGGCGATGACACTGTCAAATGATACCTTTGTATCGTCCTCAAGATTTTTAATGCTTTTGCTTACGCGATCGTACTCTTTTTGCTGAATCAATAGTTCTTTGAGTCCCGAACGGAAGCTATGTTCATCGGAAATACTGAAATCAATATAGGATGCTGTATTTTTTGGTAGGTAGTTTCCTAATGCCTGTACTTGAGCGGTTTGATTGGCAAACAATTGTAGATAGCTGTTTTTACTGCCTGTTAGATCAGTTACACCCTTAAAGATAAGCGCATCCTGTTTGAAATTCATATTCCAGGAAGTTTGTCCCTTGAGAGAATCAATTAAATTAAGGTAATTGCCAAATTTGGATTTCATCAATATGCGGGCGACCTGCGCTAACTGTTCATTGAAAAAATATAAACTGAGTGGTGTATTCTTATTGTTGTGATTGACAAAGAATTCAATTTGCTTTGTGTTTATTTTTTTTACATTCTTATCGAAAATTTGCGCAAGCACCTGTTTTGAATAACTGGCAAAGATAATTTCATGGGAATAAGCGCAATAGAGCGTACTGTCTTTTATTCCTTTATTGAGTCCAAAGAATCTTTGGCCCAGCGTATCAAAGGGTTGAACTTTATAATTTTTTCCGATTTGCCCGATAAGGGTTGCCAGCGTGTTATTGTCAAGGCTCTGCCCAACTTGTACACTATAAAGAGGTGTTATCTGATCTTTTTCTTGATGAAAAGACAGTAATATCTGTTGCCCAGCAACGAAAGGTGTCAATTGTTCACTTTGCAATAACTCTGTTTTTAATCGCTCGAGATTACTAAAATTTCCCTGTCCTATAATGGCTTTAAATAATTCGTAATCCTTAAATATCGTGTCTACGGTCTCGTTATTGGCAAAGGATGTTATGGCCAGCGTATTTTCAGGGAGGTATTGTAAGGCCTTGGAATCCTGTTTATTATTTTTATTGAAATCTCCGAAAAGATAAATCGTTGCTGCAATGACAGCTATGAACAATAGAATAGTGATGATTATTGTTTTTTTCATCAGAATATATATTTATGAGCGCTCATCTTCAATGGTATAGATGGACACGTTTCAGTCAATTTGTTTTTTATAGTAATGAAGCGATCAACTTGAATAAACTTATGATAGTTTCATCTGTAAAACAAACCTAACAAAAATATGCGGGAAGCGCTAGAAAATCATCTCAATAATGGGGCTTTGTAATATAAATTTAACAAAATATTCCTTATTTTGTTCGGTTTTTAATACATTTATCGGAGAAACACGTTTTCAGCATTCACTTTATAATAATGAATAAGAGAATCATTTTAGCCGCTTCGTTATTGGGAGCATTAGCTGTAATATTAGGTGCCTTTGGTGCCCACGGTCTAGAAGGAAAGGTAAGTGCATATCATATCGAAACTTGGAAAACTGCAAATCAGTATCATTTCTATCATACCTTTGCATTGTTATTTTTATCGACTTTTTCGCGAGCGAAAACCTATTCAATCAAGGTGTCCTTTATTGCTTTTATTGTTGGTATTTTGTTTTTTTCAGGATCCTTATATATACTTAGCATCAGGGAAATAACTGGTTTCGGAAATCCGGCTATCTTAGGTCCCATAACACCTTTAGGTGGCTTGTCATTGATTATCGGTTGGATAGCCTTATTTGTAGCGGCATTAAAAAATAAATCGTAATCCTACTGTTTAAATAGAATAAAGCTTGCTAGCTTTTTAGATAAAGAGCCTTCCAACGATTAAAAATCCAGGAGGGCTTTTATTTTGAGGGAGGTCACTCACGTATTCTTTCTGTCGCTTTTTTTGTATTTTTATCCCATAATAAAAAAATATGTCCAATCCGCAATCTTCGATTTTTAGTGAAAGAGATACCTTGTTTATTGATGTAGTTCTACCGTTAGCTCTAGCACGAACATATACTTATCGTATTCCGGCTGACTGGAATGATCGGGTACAGATTGGGGTACGGGTCATTGTGCAATTTGGACGAAACAAGATTTATTCGGCTGTCGTGAAATCGATTAGCAAAGAAGCTCCACTGAAATACGAAGCAAAGTATATTTTAGATATCATTGATGACAAACCTATCGTCAACCTTGCCCAATTTAAATTGTGGGATTGGTTGGCAGATTACTATATGTGCAGTTTGGGTGAAGTCATGCAGGCTGCACTTCCAGCGGCATTAAAACTGGCAAGTGAAACCAAAGTGATCTCTTCTATAACAGAAGAATTTGATCGTTCGACCCTCTCGGATAAAGAATACCTCATTATTGAGGCCCTGGAGGTAGCAGGAGAACTTAAAGTCAATGATATCGTGAAGTTATTGGGACAGAAAACCGTATTTCCGATATTGAAGCAATTGTTTGACAAGGGGATCGTACTTATCTCCGAGGAAATAACAGAAAGATATAAACCCAAAACAAAAGTATTCTTACGTTTTGCCCCTGACTTTAGAAATGAGGATGCCAAACGAGAATTATTGGATAGTCTCAATCGTGCACCCAAACAGCAAGATGCAGTTTTGGCATTTATGCAGCTTGTCAAAAAGACTGAAGAGATTACACGTCCGATGCTGGCGGAAGCTTCAGGTTGCGGTAATGGAGCCATCACGGCGTTGATCGACAAAGGTGTATTTGAAGTGAAGGAGAAGGTCGTGTCGAGATTTCAGGGAGAAGATATAGAACTAGATGCTAATTTTCAGTTCAATGAAAATCAACAGCGTGCCTATGATGAGATCCAACAATCTTTTGAGGAAAAAGAGGTAACACTATTGCATGGGGTAACTGCTTCCGGGAAAACTCAGCTCTATATACGACTTATCGAACAGGCAATAGCTGAAGGAAAATCAGCTTTGTATCTTCTACCTGAGATCGCATTGACAGCACAGATTACTGCGCGATTAAAACTGCACTTTGGTGATAAGCTTGGTGTTTATCATTCGAAATTCAATGATAATGAACGTGCTGAGGTATGGCATAAGGTGATGAAAAATGAGTTTCAAGTTGTTATCGGAGCCCGTTCTTCTGTATTCCTTCCGTTTCAGGATCTGGGAATTATTATTGTTGATGAGGAACATGAAAGTTCATATAAACAATTTGACCCTGCACCGCGTTACCATGCGCGTGATACAGCCATTTATCTCGGCTTTTTACATCAGACGAAGGTGCTTTTGGGATCCGCAACACCATCGTTGGAAAGTTACTACAATGCTAAAGCAAAGAAGTATGGCTTTGTGCAGTTATTGGAGCGTTATGGCAATGCGCAGTTGCCGAGTGTAGAGCTCGTCAATATTCCCGAAGAAGGGCGAAAGGAAAATATGTTCTCCTATTTCTCCGGAACATTGTTAAAAGCTATTGAAGAAGCTGTTAAGAATAAGGAACAGGTTATTCTGTTTCAGAATAGACGCGGACACACCACCATGATCCAGTGTAATACCTGCGGTTTTGTTGCCAAATGTGTGAATTGTGATGTCAGTTTGACCTACCATAAAAGTTCCAATATGATGCATTGTCATTACTGTGGGCATGTTGAGCCACCACTTCGGGTCTGCCCAGCTTGTGGAATGCCACATATTGAAAGTAAGGGCTTTGGGACAGAGCGGGTGGAAGAAGAACTTGAATTGCTGATGCCCGAGATCCGGATAGGCCGATTGGATCTGGATTCAACAAAAGGAAAGTATGGCTTTGATAAGATTATTACGGCTTTCGATGAGCATGAGTTTGATGTGCTGATTGGGACACAGATGGTGGCCAAAGGGTTGGATTTTGGGCGTGTTAGTTTAATCGGTGTTGTGAATGCGGATACCATTATTAATTTTCCTGATTTTCGTGCCTATGAGCGTTCCTTTTCGCTATTTTCCCAAGTTGCAGGCCGAGCCGGTCGTCGGGATGCAGGTGGACGGGTGATTATTCAAAGTTATACGACAAATCATAGGGTCTTGGAGCAAGTCGTTAACAATGATTATGAAGGGATGTTTATGACGGAAATTACTGAACGTAAGAATTACCTTTACCCACCTTTTTATCGACTTATTCGCATTGATATAAAACATACGGATTTTCAAAAATGCTATGATGCTGCGAATCGTTTTGCCGCTGCTTTACGACCACAGCTTGGAGCTAGGGTATTAGGGCCTGAACCACCGCTGGTCTCCCGTGTGCGAAATAATTTTATTCAGACAATTACATTGAAGATTGAACGCACAAATATTAGTATTGCTAAGGTAAAGGAGTTGATTCGTTCGGTTTTATTGGATTTTGAGATTGATAAGACCAATAGTGGCGTTCGTGTTCAGGTCGATGTCGACCCTTATTAACGACATGTTTTTATGTCCTCGTAGCGTTGGATCATGTGCTAACTGAGCTGAGTTTTTCGTGATGAAATGCATGTAACTTTTTGATAATGTTTTAGATATAATGTTTTTATTTGGTTGTGATTTGTTGTGTGGTCTACGTTCAGTATTGTATATTGCTTTGATATTAAGTGATTTGTGAATAGTTCGGCTAAATATGCCTTTTTAAAGGTAAATTTGAAACATCATGGCGTATAAGTTTATTGATAATTATCGGGAAAGAGGTGCACGCAAGAAATTGGTTGAGCATCTAAAAGGAAGAGGTATTGAAGACCAAAAAGTATTGGAAGCCATTGGGAAGGTACCACGTCATTTCTTTTTTGATGAAACCTTTTGGAATCAGGCTTATCGCGATATTGCTTTTCCAATCGGTGACGGACAAACAATCTCCCAACCATACACTGTCGCTTATCAATCCGAATTGCTCCACGTGAAAAAAGGGGATAAGGTACTGGAAATTGGAACAGGATCAGGGTATCAAACTTGTATTTTGCTTGAACTTGGTGCCGACGTATATACGATAGAACGCCAAGAGAACCTTTATCAACGAACAATTCAGGTATTACCCTACATGGGGTATAAGGCAAATTTCTTTTTGGGTGATGGCTCCAAAGGTATTGAAAAACATGCCCCCTACGATAAGATTATTGTAACTGCCGGGGCGCCATTCGTGCCTGAAATCATGTTGAAGCAGCTAAAAATAGGTGGAATTTTTGTGATTCCGGTCGGGGATGAGAAGTCTCAGAAAATGATGACAATAATTCGCGTAGGTGAAAATGATTTTGATCGTATTGAATTGGACACTTTTCGTTTTGTGCCCTTGGTGGGTGATCAGGCCTGGTAATTCACATTGTCTCTAAAAAATTAAGGGTGCTTCGAGTCATTATTCGCTGTTTTTGCAAGATAGGTAAATGAAAATATATTGTTTTCTATTTACTCTTGTGAATCCGCTCAATTTAAAAGTTGTAGTTTGTTACAAATATGATTTTGGATAGGATGGATTTCGTCCAACTGATGGAATAAAAAATTATTTAAAAATGAATCCAATCACGACATTATACGATCAAAAGCATCAAGAAATTGCCACCACGGTCTTAAAATTAAATAAGCAGGTGAATACCCTGAGTTTAACCCGACTCTTTGTAATTCTTGGTGGGGGAGCCTTGCTATTTTATACTTTTCAGCTGGAAAGTCTTCCATTGGTTTTCTTTTGTTTCTTTGCCTTATTGTTCCTATTTGCGTATTTGGTACGCCGACAAAGCCAGTTGGAACTTCAGAAAAACTATTTTGAAGCCTATCTGAAGGTGCTATCCAATGAGCAAAATATCCTTGATGGAAAAGCAAACATGTATGCTCATGGAGAAAACTTCGAGGATGGTAATCATCCTTATAGTTCAGATATGGACGTATTCGGCGCATATTCGTTATTTGCCCAATTGAATCGGTCAACAACAAAACAGGGGATTGATTTGCTGGCATCTTGGCTAAATGCACCTCTGGATAAAGAGCAAATCCAACGGAATCAGGAAGCGTCAAAGGAGTTGGAGAGTGAATCGGAATGGATATGGGATTTTCAGGCTAAACTACTAGCAAATCTTAATCATAAACTCGATATTAAGACTTTTTTGTCCAATTATTTTCAAGACGGAAATTTTAGTTTTGGAAATGCTTTCATGCGTATGTATGTCAAAGTGGGCCCAGTTTTATTTGTGCTAGCGCTTGTTGGAAGCTTTTTTATTTCCAAATTTGCAGCGGTTGCAACGATATTAGGTTTGTTTCATATTCTTTGGGCTTTCGCCAAAGCAGGTAGTGTTGGTTTATTTTCATCAAGGATAGACAAGATTGGTGGAATACTGGCTTCCTATGCCGATGCAATACAAGCTATAGAAAACCACGCATGGAAATCCGCCTCCTTACAAGAAATGGCTAATGAATTAAAGGAGGGGGGACATGCTGAACCTATTTCAAAAGCATTTAAAAAATTAGCAGTTCTTATCAATAATCTGGATGCACGAAATAATGTGTTTGTTGGGATATTTCTGAATCTTTTTTTGCTGTGGGATTTTAGACAGGTACTGGCGATTATCGATTGGAAAAATAAGTATGAACAAGAAATCCTGAATTCGTTTGATACCTTGGCAAAAGTTGAAGCTGTGAATAGCCTCGCAATTTGGAAAAGAAATCATCCGACTTATGTTTATCCGGTCATCTTAGTCAATCCAGAGGAGGATAAAATTGAAGCACAAGGTATTTATCATCCGCTTATTCCGAATGAATTAGTGGTAGCCAACGATTATACCAGTAACGATCATCGGGTCGCATTGGTAACAGGATCCAATATGGCTGGAAAAAGTACATTCTTACGTACTATTGGTGTCAATGCAATTTTAGCTTATGCTGGAGCGAGTGTTGCCGCCTCATCATTTCAACTACCGATCTATAAACTTATATCCTATATGCGTATCAGAGACAATCTGAACGAAAGTACTTCCACTTTCAAGGCAGAACTCAATCGGATGAAATTTATACTGGATACTGTAGCTTCACATACGGATAGTTTTTTTCTGATTGATGAAATGTTACGGGGTACAAACTCAGTTGATAAATATTTAGGCTCACGAGCGATTATTAAGCAGTTGGTTCGCTTGGATGGTAAAGGTATGGTGGCAACACACGATCTGCAGCTGTCAAGTTTGGAACAGGAGTTTCCAAAAGATATCAAAAATTATCATTTCGATATCCAGGTTGATGAAGGGCAGATGCTGTTTGACTATAAACTGAAGATAGGTGAGTGTAAGATCTTCAATGCTTCTTTGTTGTTAAGGGGTATAGGAGTCGATATCGAGGAAAATATTGGATAAAAATGACTCAACTGTTTTTGGATAGCCTTACATTTGTGCTCTCTTGAATCCATTAAAAATAACAATAAATGACTTTACAAGAACGTATTGATTTATCAGAAACGCATGTATGTACAACAGTATTCCCGTTTTTGACAAATCATCACGATACCTTATTCGGCGGTAAGGCGATGTCTATTATGGACGAAGTGTCTTTTATGGCCGCAACAAGATTCTGTCGCAAAACGTTGGTGACAGTATCAACAGATCGTATTGATTTTAATAAAGCAATTCCTTCCGGGAGTATTATAGAGGCAGTTGCGCGTGTCCAAAATGTCGGGCGTACGAGTCTAAAAGTGAAAGTAGAAATATTCCTGGAGCATATGTATAAAGAAGGACGGGAACTTGCGATCGAAGGAGTCTTTACTTTTGTCGCTTTGGATGAAAAGAAACAACCAATTCCTGTTTTAGAAGGTTTGGATATAGAATAATCAGCCTAATTCGACTGAGGAGAGCTGGCAAAAACTTAGAAAAACGGGTGGATTATTCCACCCATTTTTGTGTTTATTCACTACGTTTGATCGGGCTAAGTTCTTTTAATTCTTTGTCTGTAAAGAGCCGGTAATGTACCTTAAAGGTTTTTCCAAGTGGTGTTTCCAACGAAAAACCACCCGGGCCAAAGCCCTCCAGTACATCAAGTGTGAAATGGGCATGCTTCCAATACTCAAACAGATCCCGGTCGACCCAAAACTCGTATCCTTCAACCAATCCGATCATGGCGTCATTCATGCGGGGAAAATACCCACCTTTTTCAAAACATTGGGGCTGAGTCCCTTCACAGCAGCCTCCAGCCTGGTAAAACATCAATGCACCATGTTGTGCTTCAAGGGTATGAATGAGATCTCTGGCTTTGTCTGTACTATCTATTCTGTTGACCATTGCTGAAAAGATTGATAAATGAAGAATAATGCATTTCTTCATTACGCTTTTAATTCACTGCGCGTTAAAAGAACCCTAGTTTTTCCTTGCTGTATGATATTAACATATTTTTTGCCTGACGATAATGGGCAAGCATCATCTTGTGATTTTCTCTACCAATTCCAGATTGTTTGTATCCTCCGAATGGAGCGCCAGCTGGATAAGAGTGATATTGATTAACCCAAACACGGCCTGCATGGATGGCGCGTGGAACTTGATAAAGTTGATGCGCATCTCTGGTCCATACACCGGCGCCGAGACCATACATAGTGTCATTGGCAATAGTGATCGCTTCTTGTTCGTCTTTGAAAGTTGTTACAGCCAAGACCGGCCCGAAAATCTCTTCTTGAAAGATCCGCATCTTATTATTTCCTTTGAATAGCGTTGGTTTGATGTAGTAACCTTCTTCAAAACCTGCGCCGACATTATTTTCGTCTCCGCCAGTCAGCACTTCGGCTCCTTCTTGTTTGCCTAGTGTGATATAAGACATAATTTTGTCTTTTTGAATTTTGGAAGCTTGGGCCCCCATCATTGTTGTCGGATCCAACGGGTCCCCAACTTTGATCTGATTGACCCGATCAATGACTCTGGCAATAAACTTATCATAGATATCTTCCTGCACTAATAACCGCGAAGGACAAGTGCATATTTCTCCTTGATTGAGGGCAAATAAAACGGCACCTTCGATTGCTTTGTCCAAGAATGCATCGTCAGCATCCATGACAGAACTGAAGAATATGTTGGGGGATTTTCCTCCCAATTCCAGTGTTACCGGTATAATATTTTCTGTAGCATATTGCATGACTAATCGCCCTGTTGCGGTTGATCCTGTAAAGGCTGCCTTCGCAACTTTAGGATTGGTTACCAAGGCCCGGCCTAGTTCTGAGCCAAACCCATTCACAATATTTATCACACCTGCCGGTATCAGATCGCCAATAATTTCCATCAAGACGAGAATTGACGCGGGTGTGCTTTCTGCTGGTTTTAAAACAACGGTATTTCCGGCAGCAAGCGCTGGAGCAAGTTTCCAGACCGCCATTAAAATTGGGAAATTCCACGGAATGATCTGTGCAATAACGCCGATCGGTTCGTGTACAATCAAGGAAACGGTATTGCTGTCTAATTCAGTTATTGATCCTTCTTCGGCGCGGATTACTCCGGCAAAGTATCTAAAATGATCTATAGCCAGCGGGATATCTGCATTTAGCGTTTCGCGTACTGCTTTTCCGTTATCTATGGTTTCTACTGCAGCAATATATTCCAGATTAGCCTCGATGCGGTCTGCAATTTTATTGAGGATAATGCTGCGTTCGGTTGCGGATGTTTTCCCCCAGGTCTCAAAGGCTTTGGACGCGGTATCAACTGCCAGATCGAGATCTTCTTTCGTTGAATGTGCTACCTGGGTATATACTTTACCATCTACGGGCGAGATATTGTCAAAATATTTTCCTTGGATCGGGGCTACAAATTTACCGCCGATGTAATTGTCGTATCGTTCTTTGAACGATGGTCTTTTAATTGCGCTCATATGATTTATTATTACTTATTTTTAATCCCTTCTTATCAAAGTTAGCCAGCAATTATTCAATACCGTAGCATTATTGAGGCAAAGGGTAGCATCATTGTTGCAGTATAGTGTAGGGATATTATTCTGGGATAGCCCAAAACAAATGCTTGGATTTTTTTGTTATATTTGATTGATTTCCAATTATATTTAGTTGATGCGATATGAGAGATAGGACACTTATTCATACGTTACCATTTTCTCAGGGAAGGGAACTCAGTACGCTGGTGGAAAACCGACGCGCGTTTACATTGGATAGCCTAGAACTGAATATATATGAGACATACCGTGTGTCGGAATATGTACCCCTGCGGTTTGATGACCTGGTGATGATCAATATGATCCAGGGGAAGAAAATAATGCACTTGGATCATATGAAAGCTTTTGATTATCTGCCCGGACAGATGATCGTATTACCGGCCATGGTCGGTATGCATATTGACTTTCCGGAAGCTACACTGGAGCGACCTACGCAATGTTCGGCCCTCACCATCCGGAAGGAGAAAATAGAAGCTGTATTGGATTATTTAAATGAATTTTATCCAAAGGAACAGTTGGACCGTTGGCATATTGATCCTGAGCTTTTTCATCTTTACAATTCCAACGAACTGGCCGAACTTGTTAATAAATTGTTTCAGATTATTATAAGCGAGAATCCGCTTAAAGATGTTTTGGCAGATCTGACATTTAAGGAGCTCACAATTCGATTACTGCAGTCGCAGTCTCTTATGGCATTGAAGGTGGGGAAATCGCCCAACAAAGTACTTGTTCATTTACAGGAGTTTATCCGTAGGAATATTACCGAGAAAATATCCATAGACTTATTGGAGAAGGCCGCTCATATGAGCAAGGCAAGTTTGACTCGAATGTTCAATCGAGAACTCGGGCTGAGCCCAATGGAATATGTGATTCAGCAACGTATTGGTAAAGCAAAGCAGCTTTTGCTCTTGACCCGAAATGTAAAGGAATCCTGTTTTGGGGCAGGCTTCAACGATGTTAATTATTTCGTTCGGCTGTTTAAAAATAGGGTGGGCATCACGCCAGGAGCATTCGTCCTGGCGCAATGATGGAGTTAGAATTTCATGACGCGATCAAGCTCACGTTTGACATCTCTTTCCTTTATATTTTCCCGTTTATCAAAATCTTTTTTACCTTGTGCTAAAGCAATTTCAACTTTTGCAAATCCGCGTGAACTGATAAATATGCGCAATGGAACAATTGTAAAACCACGTTCCTCGCCTTTTTCTTTTAATTTTTTCAATTCTCTTTTTGTCAACAAAAGCTGACGGTCGCGTTTTGCTTCGTGGTTATAAAATGAGCCCATGGAATATTCGGCAATATGCATATTACGAATGTAAAGGCCGTCATTAAAGAAACTGCAGAAACTATCGTTGATATTTGCTTTTCCCTCACGTATTGATTTTATTTCTGTGCCTAGTAGTCGAATTCCAGCGATGTATTTGTCCAGTAAATGATACTCAAAAGAAGCTTTTTTATTTTTTATATTGATATCTGAAGATAAAGCCATATATTGTTGTATATTAGTAAGTCTATACCATTGCTAGTGCAATGAACCTAAATGTAACTAATTATAGGATAATTTATAGTTCGCAAATATAATTATTAAAATTGTCTTATTTTATAGTAGAATTGTGTGGGGAGATGTTAGCGGAGTATTAAAATAAAATTAACTGTTTTGGGCGATGTGTTAAAAATATGACTAAATTTAAGTGAAAGTCAGATTATGTTTTCGTATGTTTGCAACGTTTTTTGGAATTATTGTGAATATATACAACGTAGAATTTTAACTTACATTGTGGGTAGAGCAGATTTTTATTCGAAGACAGAGTTTTTTATATAAAAGTCCAATTCGAGAATTTTGTTTGTTACAATAACATCTAAAAGTTAGAAATAGTTTTAGAAATACCTTTTTATCGCATGAGTAAAGGAAAGTTAGGCGAAAAAATATCGCAATTTAAGATTGTAGAGGAGTTAAAAGCTAAAGGCTTATATGCCTATTTTAGACCTATTCAATCAAAGCAAGATACCGAGGTAAAAATCGATGGTAGACGTGTATTGATGTTCGGTTCTAACTCTTATTTAGGGTTAACGACTGATATACGTATTATAAAAGCAGCGCAAGATGCTTTGGAAAAATATGGTACTGGATGTGCTGGATCGCGTTTCTTAAACGGTACGTTGGATATTCACGTAGAACTGGAAGAAAAACTATCTGCTTATGTGGGTAAAGAGGCCGCGATTCTATTTAGTACAGGTTTCCAATCGAATCTTGGACCATTGTCTTGTCTGATGGGACGTAATGATTATATTTTGCTTGATGAACGTGATCATGCGTCAATTATTGATGGTAGCCGTTTGTCATTTGCGAAAGTGATCAAATACGGTCACAATAATATGGACGATTTACGTGCTAAATTATCTAGATTACCTGAAGAAAGCGCAAAATTAATTTGTACTGACGGTATCTTTAGTATGGAAGGTGATATTGTTAACTTACCGGAACTTACTACAATAGCTAATGAGTTTGATGCTGCTGTTATGGTAGATGATGCACATAGCTTAGGTGTTATTGGGCACAAAGGGGCTGGTACAGCCTCACATTTTGGGCTTAATGACGATGTAGATTTGATCATGGGTACTTTTAGTAAATCATTAGCTTCTTTAGGTGGATTCGTAGCGGGTGATGCTGATGTGATTGATTTCTTGAAACACAATGCACGTTCGGTAATGTTTAGTGCGTCAATGACGCCAGCATCTGTTGCTTCTACACTGAAGGCGTTAGAGATTATTCAAAATGAACCTGAACACATCGAAAAATTGTGGAAAAATACAGATTATGCCAAAGCACAATTATTAGATCATGGCTTTGATCTAGGTGCTACGGAAAGTCCTATTTTGCCAATATTTATTCGTAGCAATGAAAAAACGTTCTGGGTGACTAAAATGCTCCAAGATGATGGTGTATTTGTTAATCCAGTTGTTTCTCCAGCAGTTCCTGCGGAGGAGTCTTTGATTCGTTTTTCATTGATGGCGACACATACTTATGACCAAATTGATGAAGCAATTGAGAAGATGGTTAAAGTATTCAAACAAGCTGAAGTTGAAACATTAATATAAAATCTAATCGTATATGATTCAGATTGTACCCGTTGAAACAAAGAAACAAAGACGGTTGTTTATAGATTTCCCTCATAGTCTCTATGAGGGAAATCCTAATTATGTACCTGCCTTATTTCTCGAACAAGAAGACCTGCTTTCTCCTGATAAGCATCCTTTCTATAAACATTCCCAAGCACAACCCTTTCTAGCTTATCGCAATGATAAGATCGTTGGCCGAATCTGTGCGATTTGGAACAACAACCACAATGCCTTTAATCATGTGAATGAAGGGCAATGGGGATTTTTTGATTGTATAGATGATCAGGAAGTGGCTAATGCTTTGTTTGAAACTGCGGAAAAATGGGTGAAATCCAAGGGCGGAGATACCATTGTAGGACCCATCAATTTGTCGACCAATGACACATTGGGGCTTTTGGTCGATGGCTTTGATAAGCCCCCTGTGGCGATGATGCCTTATAATTCGCCATATTACCTAGACCTGGTTACCAATGCCGGGTATGGACATAAGGTGGATCTAAGAGCCTATCTGGTCATGGAAAAGTCTGCGGATAAACGTTCTGTATTGCTTTTAGATAGGCTGGAAGAACGCTTAAAAAGGTCAGGGATTACGCTTCGCCAATTTAATGTAAAGGATTTTAAAAATGAAGCTGCAAAGGTTCGCGATATCTATAATAGAGCTTGGGATAAGAATTCAGGATTCGTTCCGATGACGGAAGATGAATTTAACTATACAGCTAAAGATCTGAAAATGATCCTTGATCCACGTTTTGCCATTGTCGCTGAAAAAGATGGCGAACTCGTTGGTTTTGGTCTTGGTATTCCGGATATTAATCAAATCCTTATCAAGGTAAAGAAAGGCCGTTTGCTTCCTACAGGTATTTTCAAACTGCTATTCGGGAAGAAAAAGATCAATTTGCTTCGGGTGTTGATGTTGGGCGTATTAGAAGATTATCGCAAACTTGGTATTGAAGCCTGTTTGTATGGTCGAATTATTAAAGAATCAAAAGATTCTAATATAAAAGGGGCCGAATGTTCATGGATGTTGGAGCATAATTATATGATGAACCATGCTATTGAACAAATGAACGGAGAATTGTACAAACGTTATCGTTTGTATCAAAAATCATTATGATAGAAAAAATATTAATCACTGGAGCGAGTGGTTTTGTGGGCTATCATTTGACAAGGGCGGCAAAGGAAGCAGGGATGGAAGTTCATGCTGCCGTAAGAAAGTCGAGTGATGTTTCGGAAATTCGTTCTGTTGTGGATAAGTTTGTTTATCCTGATTTCGCTGATGAAGCTTCCATCAAAGCTTTGCTAGAATCGGAAAACTATACCTATGTTGTACATGCTGCAGCAATGACGCGTGCCAAACGCGAAGAAGATTTAGAAAAGGTCAATGTTGGTTATACCAAAAACCTGGCGTCGGCTTGTTTTTCATTGGAAAACCCAATCCGCAGATTTGTATTTGTAAGTAGTCTTGCAGCGATAGGACCTGTTCCTTATGCATCCAATTTAATTGATGAACGCAATCCCTACTGTCCAGTTACAGCTTATGGTCGAAGCAAAAGGAAGGCGGAACTCGCATTGAGTGAGTTTGAGGATCAACCGGTGACAATTTTACGGCCTACAGCAGTATATGGTCCCAGAGAGAAAGATATTTTTATTCTTTTCAAGACAATGAACGGTGGAATGGATGCTTATGTTGGGAGATCTCCTCAAAAACTAAGCTTTATTTATGTGACGGATCTAGTTCAAGCGATTTTAAACGCCTGTCGTTTCGATCAAGGAGGGAAAAGAGTATACAATCTGAGTGATGGTCAGGTCTATGACAGATATGAAATGGCAAAATTTTTCAAAGAGTTCACGCAAAAGAAAATGATCCGAATGCATATTCCCTTAGGGGTCGTAAAAGCGGTAGCAGTAATCTTTGAACGCGTATATAAAAATTCAAAAACAATACCTGTACTATATCCAGAGCGATTGAACGAACTTACAGCAGAAAATTGGGGCTGTGATATTTCATTGGCTCAAAGTCAAATACAATACCAACCTAAATATAATTTGAAAGCGGGCTTAATGGAGGCACTAGCTTGGTATAAAGAAAATAAATGGTTATAATCACAGATAATGAGTGAGTTTAAAATAAATAAAAAGCTTTTTCAAGATCGGAAAAGAACAAATATCCTGAGTGAACCCGAACAAAAGTTGATTACATACCTTGTACCTAGGGTTCCTAATTGGATTACTTCGGATGGCCTTACAGCGATCGGTTTTTTTGGCTCGTTAATGGTTTTAGGGAGCTTTATACTTGCAGAATACGTGGATATTCGCTATTTACTTTTGGGTATACCCGGTTTTTTCGTTCAATGGTTTGGTGATTCATTAGATGGGCGTATAGCTTTTTATCGGAATAAATCGCGCCGTTGGTATGGATTTGCGTTGGATATCGTAATGGATTGGATTAGTACAGTCTTTATCGGATTAGGGTATGTGCTTTATACGACTGGTGACTATAAGTATCTGGGCTTTACTTTGGTCTCGTTATATGGATGGGCAATGATTATATCACAACTTAGGTATAGGATTACAGATAAATATACGATAGATGCCGGGATACTCGGTCCAACAGAAATACGTGTCATTATAGCTTTAGTGATGTTATTAGAGGTTTTCGTGCCTGGTTCTATTAATTGGTGTGTATTCGTCATTTGCATTTTACTTTTTATTATTAATGCAAATGATACGCGTCTTTTGTTGAAATTGGGCGATGCAAAGGATAAGGAAGACAAATTAAAAAAGCAGCAAGAGGAGGTGGGATAAATATGTCTTCAAAGGTGATTACTTTTTTAAAAGCACAACTTTCCGCCTTTTTAGGCGGATTGTTTGATTTTGGGGTATATTCTGCCTGTTATAAATTGCTGCATATTAGCGCTCCTTTTTCTAATGCAATCAGTGGCAGTCTAGGTGCTGTCGTAAATTTCTTGATCAATCGGTATTGGTCTTTTGGTAGCACGCAAAATTCTGTAGGTAGCCAGTTATGGAAATTTGTGATTGTTGTCTGTGGTAGTATTCTGCTTAAATCTACTGGCATTCACTTCCTGGTGGATGTATATCATTTCAATTTTTTGTTTTCGAAGTTACTGGTCGAGTTGCTTGTTTCTCTAGGCTTTAATTATACGCTCCAGCGTTTTTGGGTCTTTAAAGCTGGCAAAAAATAAATCTTTCCTGCCTATTCTCCCTGTTGTAAAGGACACTATCTTATTGTTGATTGTCATGCTTTTCTTTTCTGAAAAAAAGGATTCCTGCTTAATTTTGACTTTGTTGCTTTATGTTTTGGTGTTTTTTTGGCATTAACTTCGGTCTTTGTAATGCTATTTATATTCTTTTCTTATTGTCTTTCAGTTCTAGCGTTATTCCTGACCATGCCACAAGCTTATTATAAGTCGGTTTGAAATGGAACCGTAATTCAGTCTTCCCAATACGCTACTTCAGATCTTCGTTAGGACTGCATCATATCTTGTTTATATTTCAGAAAGTTATAGATAAGTCTTAACTACGATATTACATGGGATTAGGAGGGATTTATCCCTGTTATACCCCTGTTAACCCCCTGTAAACTCCTAGTTATCTCCCTATTATTATAAAAACAGTTGAGAAGTATTCTTCCGGTTGTCCTGTCGCTGCAGTGTGGACTTTTTCTGTGCAGTATGGATTTCCTCCGGTTACCATGAGATCCGCTGTTAAGTTCTATTGTTGCTGTTTCTTCCTGATCGTGCCCTGGACAGGTCATTTTATAACGATCTGCCCCTGCTCCATTATAGCCACAGGGTGCTGCTATAAATATAAGACCCGCATAATCATCCCTACTGCGGAGAGGCGGCAGGGAACCTGCCTAGCGACGATCATTATAATTACACCATCCTGTTTCCGGAATCATTCCGTGCATCACTTGCCTTTTGTTAACCTGATCTTAGCCGGCTCCCCTTTTGCCGTGAGGCCTCTGTTTCTATCCGCGTTGCATTCTCCGGCCTTTTTACTGTGTATCCGTTGCGGTTCCACCATCCCCTTGCGCCACCTTTCCACAGTCTCGGCGCTGTTTCCCTGCGTCCGATCTGGCCATAACCGTCGTTTTTTGTCCCCCGGAGCCCCCCGGGATCCTGTTTCACAAAAAGAATCCGCCAAGTTCACAGCGAGTTAGCAGAAAAACGAAATAAATAAGAACAAAAGGCTTGGAAGTGATTATAAAAACTCCCTATCTTTGCACCACTCCGCAAGGGAGGGACGGTTACTTCGAAAGAAGAGATCATGAAAAAAAGAGGGGTTTAGGTGAGCGCGACAGGATTTAAAAATCCCGTTCAGTTTATTTTAAACGTTGAAATCGGGAAAAAGAAAAAGAAAAAAAACTTCAAAAGTTTTTTGGAAGTTCAAAAAAGATTTCTACCTTTGCAGTCCCAACGGAAACGGAGGGAAACAAAAAAAGATAAAGAGGAGCGC
>PJTS01000122.1_pt1 | contig 74467 bp, 64 predicted proteins | sample 1512251 | NCBI WGS metagenome assembly PJTS01 (sample SAMN08177686, study PRJNA422409) | Soil metagenome, whole genome shotgun sequencing project. | isolation source: Soil (2) enriched on wood chips: alkali lignin treatment | place: USA: Madison | collected 2015-01-15 | reverse complement strand
TGCTAATATCTATCTGGTCCAAGGTGATATCGAGAAGGCTACCGCAGCGGGGCAGCAGGCGCTTCATCTGTTGCCCGAGTTCGATCCTATACGCCATACTTGGGGCTGCATTTTGGTCGAAAACGAAGAATGGGATCGCGGCGAGGAAATGTTGTCCCCACAAATGGAGTTTGATTATGTGAACAGCACAACGCTATTGATAGCAATATATTTAACTCTGGTCTATCAACAACAGGGAAAATCAAAAAAGAAAGAACGTTGCTGGGAATTTGTACAGCTCCATCTGGCTGAACTAAACTTGGTAGACAAAGTAATATACGAACGTATATTGCTAAAACTGACAGGACAATAGTCTGTTAAATGCTATAATAAAATAGTGTACGCTCAGGATAGAAATACAAATCCATTGGAGACTGGAAATGATTGGATGAAAAATTGTGACACCATTGGACTCCTAGGTTTTGGTGAATTATTTACCAGCCTAATATAAACCTATCGAATTCGATGGGTTTATATTAAGCTGGTCTCAATAGCGTTGTGATACCCCCCATTCATTGATAGACTTTACCACATACTCCAAGCAACTTGTTAAAGGTCTGCAATTTTTACCCAGTATTAGAGGAATAATTAACACTAGATATTTTTGGGAAATTCATCTTTCCACCACGTGAAACGCCAATCATCAGCCTCCTCCTCGGTCAATAAACAAGATTCCAATTCTGTAATATATTTCTCTTTATCCAAATGTTGCCCTATAAACACCAACTCATTTTTACGATCCGCCCATTCAGGATGCCAGCGTTTTAATAGATCCGCTTTTATTTCGGCGTAAATTGGATGTTGGTACCGCATCTCTTCTGGCATGCTACTCCACCACGAACCAGCGCTTTCCAACCGGATACTTCCACCAGCTTGACTAAAACTAAGTGCAGTATCTGGCCTCGACGCTAGCCAAAATAATCCTTTAGCCCGTATAATATTATGAGGATAATCGTCATTTAAATAACGGTATAATCGTTGCGGATGGAAAGGTCGCTGGGAGCGAAAAACAAAAGATGAAATCCCATATTCTTCAGTTTCGGGAACATGCTCCGCCCCTAATTCTTTTATCCAACCCGCAGACGAAGAAGCTTCTTCAAAGTCGAACGCCCCTGTTCCCATAATTTCTTTTGGATCAACCTGGCCAAATTGAGTACGGATAAGCTTCGCTCCTGGATTAAGTTTACCAATTGCTGCTTCCAAAGTCCCAATGGTCTCCTCCGACACAAGATCTGCTTTGTTCAAAATAATCACATTTGCAAACTCGATCTGATCGGTCAATAAATTTACAATTGTCCTGTTATCCATAAGATCGTCTGCCAACGCCCGATCTAACAAGGTTTCAGAACTGCCAAAATCTTTAGCGAAATTGAAACAGTCCACTACAGTGACCATTGTATCAATATAGCTGAATGATGAAAGGTCAATATTATCATCAGAATCAACGTAACTGAAGGTCTGAGCAACGGGAATTGGCTCTGAAATACCTGTACTCTCAATCAAAAGATAATCAAATCGATCTTCTTTGGCCAAACGCTCAACCTCAATCATGAGATCTTCCCTTAATGTACAACATATACATCCATTGCTCATTTCAACAAGCTTTTCCTCTGTCCGGGATAACACATTCTCACGCTCGACGGATTGTGCATCAATGTTCACTTCACTCATATCATTGACAATGACAGCAACTTTCTGACCTCCTTTGTGATGAAGTATATGATTCAACAAGGATGTTTTACCTGCCCCTAAAAAGCCACTTAGAACTGTGACTGGTAGTTTTTTTTTCATTTTCGCCAAATTAATTTATATTTTTTTCTCTTCTGACCCCAGCACAATACGCATCCAATTTTTTATGTTCTCAAGGTGCTCCATGCCATAATTTGAAATAAAACGTTGCGTCTCCGCATTGGAATAATCTTCATAAACTGCCAGACGTTGCCTAGCAAATTCTATCGTTAAGGGAATACCGCATTTTTTTTCAATACACCATTTCCAGTCATCAAAGTTTTTAGGAATTATACTCATTGTCTTCTTATTTAAAAACAAAACTAAGAACAATAATCTATAAAAGCAATTTAGTTGCATTTGTATTTTTTTATCTATATTTGGATTATATAGCGCGGCGAGCTATGCAATGAAGCTTATACGATTGATGCAACTCGATAAAAAATATTGAAATGAAGACCTTTTAGCTCATCTGTCCAACTGATTTCCTGGAAAGGATAATCTGTTGGGTTACGAGAGGGCACTAGTCGTTCAAGGTTATCCATAATAAAAGGGTAATAGGTACAAAAATCATTACATCACTACAAATGAATACATTAAAAGATAAAAACACGTTCATAGATGACATAGGCGACTCACATGTCATGACCTCAATAGAAACTCCGATGCGATCAGATGCCTTTGCGGTCTCAACATCAGAAAAAATAAACAGAATTGCCAAACTCTTCTACGGTATCATGCATGAGCTTGGGCTTGACCTAAGCGATGATAGTCTGAGTGGAACACCACATAGAGTTGCTAAAATGTATATCAATGAGTTATTCTACGGGCTAAATCCGCTCAACAAACCCAATCTATCTACCTTTAGTAATAAATATGGCTACAATAAAATTTTGATCGAAAAAGATATCCGAGTGAATTCGGCATGCGAACATCATTTTCTTCCAATTGTAGGGAAGGCACATATTGGTTACCTGGCAAAGGAAAAAGTAATCGGTCTTTCTAAATTGAACCGAATAGTCGATTATTATGCGCATAGACCACAAGTGCAGGAGCGATTAACCATTCAGATATTCAACGAATTAAAATCTATTTTACAGACGGATGATATCATTGTGGTCATCGAAGCAGATCATCTCTGTGTATCAGCGAGAGGAGTAAAAGACATCACAAGCAGTACGCTCACGGTAGAGCACGGTGGGATCTTTTCAACTGCAGACAAAAGAGCTGAATTTTTTAACTTAATAAAATAAGTTCAGTTGCTTTCGGCCTTTATTGCTAATTATTAGCTATATACTTACCTGAAATGATGGATACAATCTACTTTAAAAGACACCAGATAGGAATAAAATCACATGAATGATCTTGAGGCAAGACCAGTAACGATCTTGACAGGTTTTCTGGGAGCGGGAAAGACAACTTTCCTAAATGCGCTATTAAAGCATTATGCTGAACGCCGTTTCGCTATTATTGAAAATGAAATCGGGCAGTTGAATATTGATGGCATGTTGCTGGCTAAAAATTATGGACAGCTTATTGAACTTCAAGATGGCTGTATTTGTTGCACGCTAAACGATGATCTATATAGCGCCCTCGAAACGCTTCATGCCGACAGAGATAGCTTTGATGAATTGGTCATTGAGTGTACTGGCCTAGCAATGCCAAGTGCGGTTATGGAACCTTTCACGATCCACCCTATTTTTAGAAAATATTTTCCGCTAAAAAGGGTAATCTGCCTAATTGATGCAGAATTTATAACGGATCAGATGAAAGAAAGAGATGAAGTGCTCAGACAGATAACAGCTGCCGATCTACTCCTCATTAACAAAACCGAATCCGTACACCCAGATTATTTAAATGATCTACAAACATACTTGCTAACATTAAATCCATTAGCAAGATTATTATGCGCTACCAGCAAAAAACAATTTCCATTTGAGGAAATAGAGCAAGTGAGTTATTCTCATAACAACAATAAATCATTCTCACTAGTAAAAAACGATAAGCTATCTGCTGTAAAAGCGAAAACTTTTTCATCATCCGTGCAGCAACATCTTTCTGACATCTCCTATCGAACGTATATATTTCCTGAAGAATTTAATTATATAGATCTTTTTCTCGCACTCAGTAAGCTCGTTGGAAAGCATACGGATCGGATCTATAGAATGAAAGGAATAGGCTATAAAAGTGATAACGATAAAAAAATTGTCCTGCAGACGGTAGGGTCCCGAGTGGACATGGGCTACGGCGACTATTGGGAAGAAGGTGAAGAAAAAACAAATGTACTTGTCTTTATTGGAAAAAAACTCGATCAACTAAATATTGAAACGCTACTGAATCAAATGCTGAAAATTCCAGCTTTTGAAAAAAAATAAAATGGACGGCATTTGTTAACCTGATCGGAAATGCGGCAAAATATGGAGAACCTTATAATGAGATCGAAATAATAAATCAAAAAAGGCTGCCTTCCCGAAGGATGACAGCCTCAACCACCATTTATCCAAGATCATTCGAAATTACCAGTCTTTGCTGTAGATCTGGCTTCGATCGATAACGAGCTCATCGTCAAACAAGACTTTGGCAATATTTTGCAGTGCCCTAGTCTGTGTGCTATTAAAATTTGATCTGCTAGGATCCAATGCAAAAATCATATGTGCACCAAATCCTCCGGTACGGATATTATTTAGAGCATTTGTTGATGGGATATAACCACGTGCATATTCCGCGGACGACATTCCCCATCCGGATTTTGGAAGCCCTGGAAAACTACTCGTCAGGTCATAGGACTGTCCGTAATCATGTAATGCATAATCTACATACTGTCCAGCCTCGGCTTCTTCAAGAGCATCGGATCCTCCAAAATATCCTGTTCTTGAATAAACATATACCATCGTCAGCTTATTGGGCATTGCCTGTTTTGTTTCATACACCAGACGGGCCGCAGCTTTGTTGGATGGCGTCACAAATCCTGGCGGCGGTGGGTACTGATAGGCCGAATACTCATCATCAAAAAATACTCCATCCAAATGATAGGCCTCACAAACAGCTTTAATTTCCTGCGCATATGCTTTAGCAGTAGCATCGGAAAGATTGGCCACTCCCGACCGGTCATGGTTGCCAAGGATACTTAAGATCACTTTCATCCCTTTATCCTGCAAAGGCTTGAGATATTTGGCACGATTGGCAAGCAGATGGGTGACATTTGGATTGTGTGTTACTTTAACCTTACCCGTCGCCTCATCATAGTTAATATTGGACGAAAATAGGATAACCATATCAATCAGGTACTTATCGCTATTCTTCAGCTTCAGGCTAAGGTTACTTAAGGGATTAGCGTCATTTACCTCCATACAGCTTATAATTTTGATACCTGTACTTTTATCCGTCGAAGGGACTTTAGAGAGATCATTGACAAAAAGCAAAAGGTCACTTGAGCTCGACTGAACAGCTCCTGACTGTAGCGTTGTACTCAACGGAATAACATAGGGTTCCCGCCCGTCAATCTCAGCACCGCTTTTTACCGATACTTTAACCGGAGCGGAACTTATCGCACTGGCTTTCACTTCTACTTGTCCATTACCCGAAAGCGTAACCAGATTTTTTGGAAAAGCCTTAAACGTGGTACCATTCTTTTTATTGTAAGCATTAAGTACTTCTTCATTGTAAATGACGCTCCCTGTTACCACTTGAGCATTGGGCTTGGAAAGCTGCAAAACAACTTCATAAACGCCCTCATTCCGGAACTCCAGATTCGACTGATCGACCTTGCCATCTGCGCCTTTTAAGAAACCGATAGACTCGCCTTTTACCTCATATTTAGACTCATCGACTGACTTTACCAGAATGGCATCATCTTTACAGGACTGAAACGCTACCATCACAACAAGGGGCAACAGCGCCCAAATATAAAGGCTATGTATCTTTGCTAAAATTTTCATAATTATCATATTTATTTTATTACCACTGGTTATTTCGCCGGAAGCGATACCGCCGTCCACTTCAATGCCGTTTTTGCTGTTAGGTCATTTCCATTAACGGTATGATCTTTAATAACACTGCCACTTCCTTCGTTACATTTCCAATAAGCAACCAAGCCTTGTGCCGCAGGGTCTACTTCGTAAGGAGTACTGGCAATTTCGTCCATTGTACGTTCGATATTCCAGATACGGCACTCCGAGATATCGCCTGCGAGGAAACGGTCATCGGCATAGGATCTGCCAATATAAAATCCGTCTTGCCCATTCACACCGAAGTTAACCGTGGATAAATTGGTATTTGCTTCGGACTGTAACTTTCCGTCAACATAGACTCGAATTTTCCTATCGACCCCATTAAAGGTCACCGCAATATGTACCCATTGGTTAGTCGGAAGCCCCTTTGTTGCGGCATCTGCTCCCGGTATATTACCTGCTGATGTCGCCACCTGGATCTGGTTTGGTGGAAAGTTGGCGTCTCCCAACCGAATGAGAAATCTCCCCTCAATACCCATAACTGTACTGATCATACGATCATAATTACGTACACGAACAAGCGCTTCTAGCGTAAACTTGGATAGATTATTTACCGCAGCTGGCGTCTTCCATTGATCGATATGCAGATTGTTGTTTTCAATATCTGCCACAACATCAATTAATGCCCCACCTTTAATGACATAATAAACTGTTTTTTGGCTTTCCAAGACCGCAACATTTCCGGGAATAATGGATACGGGAAGCACATAAACTTTGTCTCGGTCCAGGGTATTGATCTTGTCAAATGCAATGGTTACCGGACTTGATTCCACAGCGCCCTGACTGATTTCGACATTATTGCTCGACAACCTATAAAAATTGGCCGGGAGTATTTCTGCTTTTTCATTGTAAATTTTAGTATAGGCATCCAGCTTCGGAGGGTCCACCGCTAGATCAACTCGCACGGCCGTGGATTCGAGATTGGCCATCCCGACTTTAATGTCAAACTGGGCTTGACCGACGGAAGGCTTGTTGATAATCCGCTCCAATTTTCCAGTGGAAATAAATACTTTGTTATCAAAGGATTCTTCGTTTTTACAGGCCGTAAAAAGGGTGAGCAACACCAATACTAACCCTAAAGAATAAATGTGTCTTTTTCTCATGGTCTTTATTTTACTTTGATTGCCGGATTTGTAATTTGAATAGCTTCACGGCTATATTGATAGCTCTTCAATACATTGAAGTAGTCATAAGCCAAATTTTTATAACCTATACCAGCGATGTGAATACCATTCTGTACGGCTGCTGCCCATCGAGCAGTCGCGATGGACGAACGGCTCCCGTTTTGGAAATAGCCCAATTTGGCCTCATCTGCTTTATACGAAGTCATACTTGCTAGAACAATAAATTTGTCTGTCGGTATGCCGTCCACTGTTGCTGACAGGAGCGTGTAGCTCAATCCACCACTATCGACTGCATTTTCTGTGGGCAGAACAATGTAGCTTGCACGCTTTAAAATATCTTTGTTGATCAGGTTTTGCGGACTACCTTTAAAAAATAGACTTTTACCAGTGTTTTTTGTCAACCATGGATTTAGCATCTGAAAGAAAATATTCTCCTCTGCTTCCAGCTGCTCTTTTTCTTCCGGTGTCAGGTGCATCTGTTCTTTGCCCATATAGGAAAGTACCAAGCCCTGGTAGGGAAATTTATCCACCGCCAATAGTATTGAACTCACGGTGTCGGTTAAGAAATTCTGAAACGTCACCGTGTTGTTTTCTTTTTTGGCGTAAGCAGTTTTAATTTGATTAAAATCAATCTCAAAAATTACTTTGCTCCCTTTCTTATTCAACAGGTCGTTCATTTCACCTACTTCTCGGTCTACCAGATCCACGGGCGATTCCAATACGATATAATCTAGGCTATCCGGAACTTTTGAAAAATGATCGCCCTGACTGGAGGGTGTCTTTTTACTGTTATTAAACCAGCCCATATTAATGGTATGCGGGCTGGTTTTGTAAGCTCGTAAATCTTCTAAATACTTAGCATAGAGTGCCGGATTTTGTTCTTCTATATCCGGACTTGCTATTTTCAGCGGCTCTGCTTCCGTCCATTTATTGCAGGAGACCATACCAGCCGCCGTTGCTCCAAGCAACAGGGCCAGGCTATATTTCTTTATCTTGAATAGTATTAAGTTCATAACGCAACGATTATTTTTTTACCCACCAAAGATCTGTTCCCATATTGTCGGCGCCTTTTAACAGGTTGCTGACCGCTTCGGTTACATTCTTGTTATTTTCCGTATACTCTTCCTGCGGATAAGGCAGACGACGAGCCATTCGTTTGCTGTCCACACGACCACCGCTGTTATTGACCATGACTTCCATTAACTTTGGATATCCTGTACGACGATATTCTGTCCATGCTTCTACACCAAGCGGAAAATTGGCAATCCATTTCTGGGTAATGATACGTTCCATTTTTTGTGCCGTCGTACTGCTCTCCTCCCATTTTACTGTAATCGTACTCGGTAGCCCTGCATAAGAAAAGACACCAAGGGGATCGATGTATGCCGCGGGCTTATTGCTGCTATTGTTTAGATAATCATCAGCTCCATTGACATTCCATTGCATAAAGGATAGACGGATTCCCTGATTATATAGGGTAGCGGCATCTGTGCCCTTCATATTCCATCCCTTTAAAGCTGCCTCGGCCTGTAGAAACGATGTTTCGGCCGCGTTAAACCAGAGCAGCTTATCCGTCTCAGTCACATTCATATTAGCATATTGTTTGGGGATGTCTCCACTCGGGATCTGTATTCCCGAACGTAGACCATGAAAGCCATTGCTGACAGTGCCACCAAAGGTTGAAGGGGTAAAATATTTGGCTCTCCGGGGATCTGCATATCCATTCATGTAGGAGGTGATATCTGCCGAAACACGTGAATCTCCATTATTATATTCGTACATGATCACACGAAAGGGATTTCTGTTGATTGGCTTCACAAAGGCATTGTCGGCATTATCACGGATGACGCCGATTTCGTGATTAACGGCCTCCTCGGCCTTCTGACGTGCTTTTGTAGGACTGACCTCAGAAATATGCATGGCAAGACGGAGTTTAATGGAATTGGCCAGTTTGATCCATTGCAATACATTACCGCTATACACTAGATCTGCCTTACTAGAAAAATTCTGGGTCCTTCGTTCTGTCAATATCTTGATCGCATCATCCAACTGGGTAAATAGGAGATCATATACTTGTTCCTGGGAATCGTAGGGTGCCTCCAACGCTCCATTTTCACCAACTTTGGAATAGGGTATCGGACCGTAAATATCAGTCACACGAGACACTGCCAACACTTTGATGATATCGGCAACAGCGTGGATAGAAGGATCACTTGAAACCTGTCTTATGGTTTTGGTCTGCACAAATAGCTTGGGCAATATATCATTAAACGGTACCCGGGACCAGCCATTTTCTGGATTGTAGGTCGCGAAGTTCTTCCCATTGAATCCATTATTGGAGTCTGCCAGATAGCCCCCCATTGAACCGCCCAATAAACATTCAATAAATTGGTTAGCGTTGACATCCAAGGGCACCACCCAGGCCTGTAGCCCGATCATTGCGGAGGAAAGCACATAAGCATCGCGCTCAACTTCCTCTGCTGTGGCACCGGCTGGATCAGTATTATATTTTTCAAAGTTTTTAGTACAGGAGAAAAGCGTGGCTGACGATGCCAGCACTCCCCAAAATAAAATCTTATATCTTTTCATAACTGTTATATATTTTAGAATTAACATTTGACGGATATACATTTAGTCTTTTGGTAAAAAATAGTTTCATAATGAATTAAAATTTAAGACGAACGTTAAAGCCTAAATTCCGTGTACTTGGCGTCATAAAATAGTCTATTCCTTGGTAATAGTTGCCCGTACTTGCTGTCGATTCGGGATCAAAAGGTGCCTTATTATAAATCATGAGGAGATTACGTCCGACCAGATTTACACTTAATGCGGCTTTATTGCCCAAAAATGATTTCGGGAAAGTATATCCCACTGTTGCTTCCTGCAGACGCACATTGGTAGCACTATAAGTATAGAACTGCGGGATTCCTGAATTTGCACCTACAACATTATAATAGGCTTCTGCATCAACAATGTCTGTACCGTTGACAGTAAAACCGCCATGATCTCGGGCTTGCGCCGAAGCTTCAGAAACACCATAGTAATCCATATAAGCTTGTGTTGCGGAATAGACTACTCCTCCAAAACGTGCCGCAACCGTAAAATCAAGCATCCAATTTTTATATTGAAATGTATTTCGCCAGGCCATATTGGATTTAGGGAATATACTACCCAAATAAATATCCCCAACAGTGTTGCTGTTGACCACTTTGCCATCAGCTGTTACGTAGACTTTACCATTGTCGTCTCGTAACAAATCCGATAACGAATAGAGGTCGCCTAGGGTCCCCCCTTCTTTAAGGATAAACCTTGCCTGTGAAAGTCCGCCGACATCCAGGCGGTTTTTATTGATTACAGCACCAGTTTCCGGATGTACATAATCTCGGACAAGCTCCTTGATCTTATTGCGGTTTACCGTGAGGGTATAATTCGAATTCCATTGCAATGCACCCCATTTCTTTTCGTAACCGAGGCCGACTTCAATACCCCTATTCACGACTTTACCTGTCTGTACATATAGCCGGTTGTATCCTGAAGATACCGAAAGCTGTGGGTTAAAAGTCTGATTGAGGGTGGTTGCATGATATAGCGTAAGGTCCAGATTAAATCCATTCAGAAATTTGGCATTCAACCCTACCTCAGCTGAATTGGTACGCTCAGGTTTGAGATCGCTGATCGGATAATGCGACAGGCCTTTATATTGCTGGGTGGCTACATCCCACTCATAGATCGGATTGGCCAGAAATTCCGGAAATGGTCTTCCTACTGAAGCGTAAGATGAACGTACTTTGAGGTACTGAAAAATATCCGAGATATCTACTAGCTGTGAAATCACCGCCGTCGCACCTATTGACGGATAGAAGAAAGATGAAGTTGTAGACTTGGGTCCTGCAAGATTGGAGTGCCAGTCGTTTCGGCCTGTAGCCGTTACGAAATAGGTGTTTTTATAACCGAGTTCCACACTGGCAAATACCGACTGCGACTCCCGGCTACGGTCAATCATAGGGGATTTTTTCCGGTCATCAATCTGGGTGATATCAAACTTGTTGGTCAGACCATTTTCGAGAATAGGTCCTCTGATGGGTAATGAGCTCGTTTTGTCATGCAGGATAATACCACCTAGGTTAGCCTGTAAGCTAAAATCTTGGAATGACTTGTTGATGTTGGCCATGATATCACCATAGTATTGTGTTGATTTTTGTTCGTCAAGACCAAAAAAACCATTTTTTGACCCCTCAGTGATCGTCGTATTGGTACTGGCATAGAGTTTTTCAGTAAACCTGCCAGTGGTATTGTCCATTCGGCCACGGGTAGATAGGTTTAACCAATCGTTTACCTGATAACTCAGGCTGGCATTGATCAGATAACGATCCTTTTTCGTTTCCCTGAGATTACGGTAGTTGATCCAATACGGATTTTGTCCGACCACTTCATTTAGTCCTTGTGGCCAGTATTGTTCGTTAATCTTGCGCTGCACATTATAACGTTCGTACATCCGGATGGCTTCCCAGTCATCCCCACGAGGGAATAGGTACGCGGTAGTCAGGGGGTTAGAATAGATTCCTTGATTGGTCATATTAAGATCGCGTTGCTTGATATAATTCAGCCCTGCATCCAATGTAAGCTTATCGTCCAGGAATTTAGCTGTATTACGAAAAGTAAAATTATAGCGGTCGTATTTATTATTAGGCACGATTCCCATTGCATTGACTGCTCCCGCCGAAACATAGGTCTGATTTTTATCCGTCCCTGTAGATAAGGAAATCCCTTCGGTAGCGACAACACCAGTACGGAAGTAATCTTTACCGGGCGAATAATTGTAGTTATTTACGTCCGTCAATGCCGCTCCCCAGCTTTTATCATTCACGCCAGCGGCCAGGCTGGAACCTGTACCATAACGATTTTGGAATGACGGCAGCACAAAGGCGTTCTGAAATTGGGTATTCTGTGTCAGGCTCAAGGAAGTTTTTCCGGCGACTCCTCTGCGCGTATTGATGACGATGGCACCATTTGCAGCATCTGATCCATAGAGTGCTGCAGCAGCTGCTCCGGTCAGCACCGACATGGATTCAATATCTTCTGGATTAAGATCTGCAATACCTTCGGAAGTACCTGTCGAAGAAAACTCGGATCCTTCAGTCGACTTTTTGTTGAACATCGGGATACCGTCTATGACGTAAAGTACGTTATTATCCTGTTCAATGGTCTTGGCACCACGCATAACTACTTTGGCTGCTCCACCGATACCACCTGAACTGCTATTGATGGTCACACCGGCAATCTTGCCGTTGAGTGAGTTGATCATATTGGCATCGCGGACCTGTGTGAGGTCATCACCTTTCACCTGTTGAACATTATAGCTGAGCGCCTTTTCTGAGCGTTTAATCCCTAATGCAGTCACAACAACTTCGTCGATGGTCGCCTGTTCCTGAGCGAGCTGAATCTGAATTTCCTTGTTTAACACGCTGACAGTAACTTCTTGTGGCACATAGCCAACATAGCGTATTGCGAGTACGTCTCCAGGTCTGACATCAGGAAGGGTAAAAATCCCCTCAGCATTTGAGCGGGCGCCTTTATTGCTTCCTTTTACCGTTACACTCGCTCCCGCCAGCGGCTTACCTGTCTGGTCCACAACCTTCCCTTGAAGGGGCTGTTGTTGTATAGCCTTCGGTGTTTGCACTGCGCTGCCGAACGTATCCTTTGCCGGCAAAGCTTTTATCAGTAAAGTATTATCCTTTTGTTCGTAGGACAGTTGTTGCCCCTGAAGCAACATGTTCATAACCTGTTGCAGGGGTGCATTTTTGAATTCGACATTCAGCAGGCGATTGTCATCCAAAATCTGACTGGAATACAGCACATTAAAACCAGTCTGTTTTTTGATTTCCCGAATGAGGTCTATGGCTTTGATCCGTTGCTTGCGCAATGTGATATTTGCCTGTCCCGCAGCTGATATGGAAATCTGAAGCATAAGCATAGAGATGCCTATAGTTCTTATCATTTGAAATGATTTAAACCACATAATTACGTTGGATTTTAATTGATTCTATTGAGTTTATAAAAGCTATAACTGCCCCGGAGGGACTTTTTGGTTATTGATTACTAATCACAATTGTTCGGTTTTTGATCTCAAAATCAAGTTTTGAGGTGACGCTCAAGAGATGGAGGACTTCCTCAACCTTTGCATACCGGGATATTTCGCCATTGAACATCACTTTCTTCGTGTCCACATCTTTAAACGTATATTGAACGTTGTACCATCTGCCTATGCGTTCCATGATTGAAACTAGATTTTCATTTCTGAAAATAAAGGAATTATTTTTCCAATCCACAAAGTCGTTCACATCTACATCCTTCACGACAATACGATCGGCTTCTACCCTAGCCTGTTGTCCCGGACGCAGCTTTTGTGTCTTGTTGACCAATACTGACCCCTCAAGCAATGTCGTCAGTTTTTGGGAGGAATGATAGGTATTCACGTTAAAAACAGTGCCCAATACCTGAATTTCCTGCTGATCTGATTTCACTATAAAAGGACGTCTCGGGTCTTTGGTGACATCAAAATATCCCTCACCCTTTAATTCAACGACACGCTTGGGCTGATGCTGCATATTAACCGCAAACCGTAAAGACGATTCGGCATTTAAGGTGACTTGAGATCCATCGGGAAGAATCACTTCATACTGACCACCTCTTGGAGTTTCGATGGTATTGTAGCCAGTTCCAGTAACAAGATTAGGGTCTATTTTATACTGTAATCGGCCGGCAGCATTTTTTGTGATCACAACGCCCTGATCTCTTGTCGCTTCGGCATTATTCGGTGTCAGTGCAATCTGGCGTCCGTCGCTCAAGGTTAATACAGCTTTATTCTCACCAGGTAAAATTTCATTTGCCAGCAATTCAGTTGCAGAATCCTTTAGTGTCTGACGTTGAAGAATAAAATAGCCTCCAATTGCTAGGCAAAATAGTACAACTGCTGCCGCAGCCCAGCGGTAGTATACGGGCATTCGGACCTTTTTGATTGATTCAGGATTAGCCTTGGCGTCGATGTACCGCCATACCCGTTCTTTATCCTGCGGACTGAACGACTCTTCATTGATAACTTGTTGCTGCTCGAACCACAACTCCAGTAGCTGCCTCTCTTCGACAGAACAGGTACCCTTGGCATACTTATCCAGTAATAGTTTTATTTTATCCTTGGTCATAATTGATTATTTTTTCCCCTAATCAAATACATGTTGCACAAGTATCCCTTATGGGGTATAAAAAATTTCAATTATTTTTTTTCGTAGAGATAGGCAATGATAACGAGCCCCTCAATGGTCTTATGCCCAAGCTTATAGCGAAAAATTTTAAGAACATTCTGAACCTGTTTACGAACTGTCTTTTCGGAAATTCCCAATTGTTCAGCAATTTCTTTATAGGTTAGATGTTCTTGTCTGCTCAGGCGAAATACTTCTTGGGCTCGTGGTGGAAGTTTTTCTAACTGACGGTCCAAAAAGTGTTGCAGCTCTTTTTCCTGGATTTGCCCTAAAATTGGATCATAAAATGGTGTCACAAAATTGATTATGCTCTGGATGTGATTATCCCTGTATTTCTTCTTCCGCAACTGATAAAGCGCCTGCTTACGGACGGACATGTAGAGCCATGCGCCGAGATTATCAATCTGGATAACTTCCCGCCGTACCCAAAGTGCAGAAAAAACTTCCTGAATGATATCTTCACGATCTGCTGTATCAAGCTCGATTTTTTGTGAGAAGCTATATAGTTTGGCGGCAAACCGGTTATAGACTTCGGTGAATGCTGCATAATCTCCCCGCTGTATTTCGGAAAGCAATTCCTCTTCGGACCAACTGAAATAGTGTTTATCAGCGTTTCCCATTCTTTTCACATTAAGTTTATAAGCTATTTATTTACAGTAAATATAACAGATATCTAAGAAGATTGGAAATTACGCAATAGCCAATCTGAATTTCTTTATCGCCAATATTATAACCGGGCAGAGCAAATTGTATTTTACCGTCTTGCGTAACAGGACACTCGTGGATTCTATTCGGTAACTAAATACCAAATAGCATGGTTGGATTCTAACAGCTGTATTGTACAAAAAAAAACCTATTTTTAAACTGTATTATTCTTAATAACAAGAAAGAAAACAAAAAATAATAATCTAAATCTATAAAACTAAATGTTAAACATGGTCAGATCTAGGAATCCGGGACATTGGTTTATACTATGAATTTTATCAGGTGCCTTTTAGCCTAAAAACACAATTACAATTTATCAAAGAGGATATCGGAAATATGCTAAAGAAAATCAATAACAGGTTTAACTTTTTATCTTCAATTGAAAAAGGAGCAATCCTTTTGAGCATAGTACTGTTTATTGCCTCCCTCACTATGCCCGCTGTCTTTGTCGATCGCGGTGGAGAATATCCTGAAGAGATAGGTAGTCTAGTCATGTTTTTAATGGGCTGGTTATCGCCTTTGGCTGGAGCTATTGTATTATTCCTATTTTGGTGTGCTAATCCGATCTACCTGTTTTCTATTTGTGCTATATTAAACCGTAACAAAAAAGCTGGACTTTATATAAGTCTCATTCCCGGCTTAATCGCGCTTGCATTCACACAAATGGACACAATTATGACTAGCGAATCGGGATCCGAATCGATCATAACAGCACTAGGTCCCGGTTATTTTTTATGGCTAAGCAGTTTCCTAGTCTTATCCATTGGAATTGGAATCGGAATAAAATTGAAAATTTAACCCATTGGCTTAATGGTCAACAAGCCCCCCTGTTTTGCGATAAGCTTCAAATATCCATCTTTTTTATGCTCGATCTTAAATCCATTATTTTGGACTTCACGGTAATTAGCAAAAGGTAATTTCAAGATGGTTTCCCCTCCCTTTTCGGCATAGATCTTCACTTCGGATACCAATCCATCGACGCGCTTGGCACTCACCAAAAATGCTCCCTCAGCACGCAACTGATCAAAAGCAATGTTCTTCCACGCTGCTGGTACGGCAGGCATAATCTCAATAAAGCCGGCATAGCTTTGTAAAAGCATCTCCTGTATACCGGCCGCAAAAGCGAAATTCCCCTCCAATGTAAAGGGACGATACGTAAACTTAGACAGACCTGATTTTGTCTGATCACCATTCAAATGGAAGCTATTGATCGAACAAAATGCTTCGGCAAAAATCTTTAATGCCTTGGCCGCCCCCGCACCGTCTTTAGCTCTTGCCTTAAGGTTCCCCAACCAAGAATAAGAGTAACCACACCAATAATCCGGCCCCACCGCATCTAGTTGTGCGATGCTATGACGGATGATAGACTGCGCTTTAGCCCCATCCTCCCATTTGATCAGACCTAAGGGATGAATCGCCATCATATTCGAAAAATGGCGATGTGACTGATTATAGTCCATCGATGGCGCAAACTTAAGTTCTTCGTTAGCTGTCAACGCATAGTCGCCAAACTCATTCAAAATAGTTGTCCAATGTGCTGCTTCACTTGTAAGCCCCAGATCTGTGGCCAATTCCGCCGCGATCCCAAAAGTATACTTCATCAATGCCAGGTCGTAATTTGTATTCTGCAAAAACCAAGCATTCAGACTATTATCATTGATCTCCGGACTCGCACTAATTTCCAATTGGCGGTATCCTTGGGCATCTTTAACCGTCAGCTTTTCCAACAAATTGGCGGTCTTTTTTAGCCATGGATATGCCTTGTTCTTTAAAAATTCACGGTCCATACTATATCGCCATTGCAGGTAATAATGCTGTGCGAGCCAAGAGGATACCGTCGGTGATAATGAATACTGTATCCATCCTCCCATTTCAGTACCATCCAAAGTCGTCACTCCAGGCACTGCCAAACCATCTATACCGAAAAACATCTTGGTATAACGCAAATAATTGTCTTTATTCTCTTCTAAATGATTGATATAGCCCATTGCTTCGTCCAGATGATTGGCACCATAAGCGGGCCAATAACTCAACTGTGTATTGAGATCGTGATGGTAGTCACCTTTCCATGGCGGTATCCGTCCATTATCGGCTGTCCATACGCCTTGCAGTGAAATAGGTGGCGCATCTTTACGGGCCAACGAACCAAATTTATATTGTTCAAGATACCATTGTTTTTCCAACTTTTGATCGGGAATCTGTATTGCGGACTTGCTCCAGAAGCTTTTCCACCAAGAGCTATGAGCCTTCAAATCTTCTTTGAATGATTTTGCGAGTGCAGTTTCGGTTATATGAGGAGCTTCAGTCATGACCTTATTCGGGTAATGACTAGAAATCGTCCAGACTCCCTCTACAGTAGTGTTTCCGACTTTTTTCCATCTGACCGAGATGATATACTGAAATCCTCCCCATCCTTCCTGCCGATAGGTGATGTGGTCACCATTGCGCTTGATATCTCCTTGTTTATAACCCAATCGAGCCAAATCATCTCCACCTACGGGATTTCCTGATACTGTCACAGCACCTTGGTACCGAGGTGCTACGAGTTGCGGCTCAAAATTATCTTTTACATTTTCAAACTTAAACCATCCGTATTGTTTCTCCGCATTTACGAAGGTTTGAAGTTTTGTTCCGCCCGACCACTGTACCTCACAAAGTGCATTGTTTAACGAAAGATGCGCACGATTTACCTCGCCCCAACCCTTGGTATCAAACTCCAATGCTCCTCCGGGTATTTTGGTCGGCCCTGGCTCCCGGTCATATGGCTCGTCAAAATACTCCTGAACGGGCCGATAATCCTTCTTCTTAACCTGATCGATAACCCATTGAAAACTAAATTCTTTTCTATGCAAGCCCTTCATTGGACGCATATCCCACAGGTCTGCCCTATCCAATGAAAAACGAAGTTTGTCTTGCTTTTGCCAGACCAATGCTCCTAACCATCCATTACCAATAGGTAAAGCTTCGTCCCATTGATTTGCCAAAGTAGTAAAAGAAAGGTCGTGATCGGCTTTCGTTTGAGCCTTTGATAGCAATGTGAACAGGCAAAAAAAGAGTCCAAAGCTAATGGATAGTTTCATGTTCATAATTTATTAGGATTATTACGATCATAAACTTACTATTTACGATTGAAAATCCAGTAATCGTAACTGATAAATCACATTAGTCCTCAAGAATTCTTCATTCGAGGATAGGATTTTTCCTTTGTCATTAAATTGATTTATTTTTTTTATAATTGTATTATTATGAAATGGATAGCAACATTATTATTAGTTGTCATATTTGCTCTTTTCATGGTCCCATGTAGCGATACTAATATCAATAGTAGTCGTTTTGGTTCAACAGAAAATGACATAGTTCATGATCATAATTCGAATCAAGATGATATGTGTACACCCTTCTGTTATTGCAGTTGCTGTGGTAGTTTGGCGCTGAACACTCAATTTGTCCCTCACAAGTATAGTATCCTTCCAATATTATTTTTTTCACAAAGAAAAGTAAAAGAAACACCTTCTTTTTTTACAGCTTATTTAAATAGTATCTGGCAGCCCCCAAAATTCTATTGTTGATACCCTCCCTTTCTCGCTTCCGTTAGTCGGAAAATCTAATCCCGTAAAAAAGATTATAGTGATGATGATCTAAAATACCTGATCTACATTTTGTATGTATACTACAATCTCTTTAATCGGGTAAACTAGCGCATTTTTTTTAGAGTATCCAGAATATTTTCTTAAAAAAACTGTACGAAAGTGATGTTTATTTATCATTTCAACTCTTATTATTATTGAATTATGTTATTAAATCGAAAAATATCTATTTGGTACTTCATCAATGAAGTTAAAAAACCTGTTTTTTTTGTTTGTCTGTTTGGTCTTTTCATTAGTATTATGGATTTGCATCCAATACTGCAAAAAATTTCTATTCCCCCAAGCATCCCCGCTCTCCTTGGTACAGCTGTTTCTCTACTACTTGCTTTTAGGACTGCGCAATCTTATGAGCGCTGGTGGGAAGCACGTACAATATGGGGAGCTATAGTGAATGACTCTCGTACCCTTTTAAGACAGATTATTCAATTTGTACCTGAAAACAACAACAATATGATCAGAGAATTTGCCGACAGGCAGATTATTTGGGTTTATGCGCTGGGAGAGTCCCTCCGAAAGCAAACTTTTTCACCTTCAGTCCAAGCCTATCTTTATATCAATGGAATCAAAGGGCAGAATATACCAAATATATTACTGGATAGGCATTCGGAGATGGTAAAACAACTTGCAAAAGATGGAATAGTAACAAATTTCAATCAATTTCAACTTAATGAAACGATAGCTCGACTATGTGATAGCATGGGAAAATGCGAGCGAATCAAAAACACAGTTTTCCCTAGATCTTATAGCTTATTAGTACATACATTGATTTATGTCTTTGCGGCTATATTACCTTTTGGAATGGACGACTCTCAGTTAATTGTAGAAATTGTCATAACCATGCTTTTATCCATCGTCTTTGTGGCCATTGAGAAAACAGCCATTATCATGCAGGATCCGTTTGAAAACACGCCCGTAGATACTCCAATGACTGCTCTTGCACAAACAATAGAAAGCAATATTCGAGAAATGACAGGGATGGGAAATGTACCGATAAAGAATAAACAGCAACTTTATTATCAGATGTAAAATTTCGTTGCCTCAAGTGAAATTTGTATTAAAATTTGGTGCATTAAATCGAGCTATTAACATAGGTAAATAGCTCGATTTTTTTTTATTAATAAACCACAACTATCTACAATTGCTAAATATACACTTTTCGGCCCGCCCTTTGTCACAACAACCATATCTACCTGACGATCAACCATTACAAATTATATTACAAAAAAAAATATAGTTGGCAACTACGTTAAAATGAAGGTACTGCATCCTACCTCGTAAGACGTTCGGGGGTTGATGTCTGATGTAAAATCCAATCCAATGCCGGATCCTGCCCTCCTTGATAGGCTTTAAATAATGGCATTATTGTTTTATCGGGTAGGACACCATCTGTATTTTTTTGCTGAAAACTATAAAATAGTAGTGAGCAGGACACCTCCAGCTTAGAATAAGGCAACTTGAACCACTTGATTTCCTGATATCCATTGGGTCTTGCTCCCGTAGGTTCACCCACCAAAATCGCATTAAGGCAATCTTTAAAATGTACTGCATTGGACATGCCGGCTGAAAACGTCCGCCGTCCGATCAGAACATAATAACTAGTCCCCGGATGTAGCGCATTGTAGTTTAAAAATAGGGGGAGCATCAGCTTCAGACCTTTGTCAAAATTTCCGCCTCCATTTAAACGCATATCAATAATAATCTTGTGCGCTTTTTGATGGTTCAAGCTATCATAAATCGTTGTGGTAACTTTTTCAAAATCTTCCCAAGACGGATATCCCGCAAAGTTAATATAGTAAGTATCTGAACGAATAGATTTATGTGCAATAGGCGTACTCGGTTCCATACCATTCTCCAAAAATAACGGTAACGGCCGAAATGCCCATTGCCAATCTACGGACTGATGGGCAGGTATTGCAGCCACCTTGAGTTCGATGGTCTTTGTTCCGTCCTGAAATTCAAATACAGCAGAGTCCCGATTCGAAATAAAACCAAAAGCGGAAAGATATTCGTAGACGCCTAACCGATCTGTCTGCTGCTTGAGCAGATAGGTCTTTGATTCACCATGATCTATAATGCTGTTTAAAGAATCCGTGATCTGAGCGATCGGAAAATTATTGATCGAAAGAAGCTGCAGCCCCAGCGCTTGCTTATACTTTGCCTCACTTTGGATTAAGATCACCTGCTTACCAAAAATAAAAAAATCCAGTGGATACCTGTGAAAATCTCCTGGATCGGAAAGCATTGTATGCCCATCTCCAGCGAGTGATACAAATTGCTTATACCTCAACAGAATTTGTTCATTACTGAGCTTGGGTATTTCATTAAAAATAGCATGGTATTTTTGATCGAAAACGGTCTTTGGTGTAAAATGGTATAAATTGAGATGGTTTGTACGGAGGCTATCATATAAAGCATGAAAATCTTCCTGCCATTGTTCTTTTGTCAACTGTCTGTAGAGAAGATCAACCGTCTTGTCCTGCCCATAACTATTAAGCCCCAACCAAAGCAACAGAAAAATGAAATAACACCTTATCATACGGAATTTTAAAACAACTAATATTATTTATCTCACTACAAGATACGTACCTAACTTAAAAACACACAATTTCATTCCTTATTGTCTCTGATCGGATACCAACAAAATTTTGATAGGTTTAAATGGCCAAATTCATTTTGTTGGACCAGCGACTTTTAGATCAACTGGATGACATATCGATCTTAAATCTAAGATATTTTTATAGAACGATAAGATCGTTGACAAGATTTAGCAACGGATTGAACAATGGGTTCATAACAAAGTAAATTTTAAAAAATGGAAAAGAAAAAGTTAACAAATCGAACGGGTGCTCCTGTAGCTGATAACACAAATATTTTGACAGCAGGGGCTCGTGGGCCTGCGCTTTTGCAGGATGTGTGGTTTTTGGAGAAGATGGCACATTTTGACCGTGGTGTCATTCCGGAAAGGAGAATGCATGCAAAAGGCTCGGGTGCTTATGGCAAGTTTACAGTAACGCACGATATAACGAAATATACCAAAGCAAAACTTTTTTCAGAAATAGGTAAGCAAACGGATCTTTTTATGCGTTTCTCTACTGTAGCCGGAGAACGTGGGGCCGCAGATGCTGAAAGGGATATCCGAGGATTCTCCATTAAGTTTTATACCGAAGAGGGAAATTGGGATCTTGTAGGGAACAATACGCCGGTATTCTTTCTACGAGATCCATTACGATTTCCAGACCTTAACCAAGCTGTAAAAAGGGACCCCAAAACCAACATGCGAAGTGCAGACAATAATTGGGACTTCTGGACATTGATCCCCGAATCGCTTCATCAGGTAACAATAGTGATGAGTGATCGGGGTATCCCAAAATCATACCGAACGATGCATGGTTTCGGTAGCCACACCTTTAGTTTCATCAGTGCAGACAAAAAAAGATACTGGGTCAAATTCCATTTCAAGTCACAACAGGGGATTGAAAATTTGACCAACGAAGAAGCTGCTATTTTAATCGGAGATGATAGGGAGAGCCATCAAAGGGATTTGATGGACAATATTAACAATGGAAATTTTCCTAAATGGACTTTATATGTACAGATCATGAATGAGGAGGATGCTTATTCATATCACATCAACCCATTTGATCTCACAAAAGTATGGCCCCATGGGGACTATCCGCTGATTCCGGTCGGTGAGCTGGAGTTAAATAGAAATCCAGAAAATTATTTTGCTGAAGTGGAACAGGCGGCCTTCAATCCAGCTGCGATCGTGCCCGGAATAGGATTTTCACCAGATAAAATGTTACAAGGGAGGTTGTTTTCTTATGGTGATACCCAACGCTATCGCCTCGGAACAAATCACCATCAAATACCTGTCAATGAACCGAAATGTCCCTATCACTCCTATCATCGGGATGGTCCAATGCGCGTTGATGGAAATTATAGTGGTACCATCGCTTATCAACCAAACAGCTTTAATCAATGGGAAGATCAACCCGACTTTGACGAACCGCCATTGAAAGTGACCGGCGAAGCTGCACATTGGGATCATCGAGAAGATCAAGATTATTTTAGTCAACCCGGTGACCTCTTTCGATTGATGACAACAGAAAAAAGAAAATTGCTTTGCACAAATACAGCCAAAGAGGTGGGCAAAGCACAGCAATTTATCCAAATTAGACATGTCAGAAACTGTTATAAGGCAGATCCTGAATATGGGAAAGGTGTCGCTGCAGCATTGGGTCTATCCATGGAGACCGTTTTCGAATACGAAGGATATGAAATGAAAAGGTTTGAATCCATATAAACAAACGAAGACCGGTGGAATAGACCGGTCTCCGTTTAATAATTTTGATATAGAAAGCTTCTATTAATAGATAGCCACTTCGGCCATTGCTGCATTTTGCGTACCATCAAATGCAGATTTGAAGATCAGTTTAAAATAACGGAATGATTTCACTGCCGGCAAAGCGACATTTTGTGGAGTGACGACATTTTGTAGCACAAACTGACCTTCACTATTCCAATTTACATTATCTGGGCTCACCTGGATCTCTACATCTTTCACTCTTCGCGAACCATTTCGCTGTGTAAAAGTAAAGCCTGTTACTGCAATATCTTTTTTCATATCAATGGTAATAAAATAGGGGTATGTACCTGGGTTGCTCGACCATCTTGAATGCCAGTAACTCGCAGCATTACCATCAATCATATTTGCTGCTCTTCCATTTTCGGAAGCTGTTTCTTGATTGGTATAGCCTATAACGAGCCATTTGTTTTCCCAATTTGGATCGTCAGTTTTGCTCGTAAGATCTTCTGCAGGTGTTGGTAAATTGAGATTTTCGATTTCAGTATAGACAGATTCATTCACTTTAAGCCCCCATTTCCGGAAAAAGGCACTCAGATTCTTGCCAGAAATAGTACAGGCCTTCAACATAAAATAACGCATCTGTTGTTCTCTTGTAGAAAACGTTGCTTGTTCGACGCGTGTTTCCTTATGCAAGGTCTGGTAAAAGTTATCGCCAAATGCCAACCACAACTGTTGGAACATCGCCAACCGAACAAAAAGCGAGGTACTACTTGCATTGAAATCCTTTTCAGCGTAAGGAATTACCAAATAATCCATCGCATCAACCCAAACGTTATCTCGTGTCAGCCGAGATGTTAGATGTCCCATTTTTCGCTCCGCTGCAAGGGAATAAATATTAACGGTAACCTCGCCAAGTGCATCCCAGGTCCAGGCTCCTTGCTGATGCATATGTCCTAGTTCGTGCCACGGCCCCCATCCATTGTTACGTGCTCCGTCAACAGTCAATAATATATTCATTGCGCTACTGATATAAGCAGTACGATACCAGGTTGCCACCATAAAATAGTCTGTATTATCGGTCTCTGTCATCAAAAGTTTATGTACATTTTCTTTATGCTCGGCAGAAGAATTGTCAATACCACTTATGGAATATTCTGCTTTGGTAATCTCATCAAAAGTCTGCATCAATTGTTGCTGATTTTCCTGTCTATACTCCAACGCTTTGGTACGAGAAGCTACCAACATTGTTTCATTGCTTTCCAAAATGACATCCGGAGCTGTTGTCCACGTGTCTAACATCGTTTGCCATTGTGCATTTGTCGTCTTTCCAAGGACAAAGTGTGGCGTAGGTCGATGGCCGCTTCTAAATTCTAGCTGAACTTTACCACTTGCTATACTATTGTCATTTGAATTATACCGGATGTATAGGAGACCACCATATTCATCTGCCTGTATAGTATTAACTCCTGCGGTCAATGGAACAACTGTTGGATTCCACTTTGCTTTATACCTAGAATAAGTACCTATTAAAAGAGTAGGAACACCACTACCATCTTCCAATTGCTCCATATGAATCGTTAGGGTTTCATTGGGAGCAACATAGAATCCCGTTGCTGTAAAATCTGAAGCGGGATTTCGTTGCCCCAACCGTTTGGCCTCCTTTGTACCAGATGGAACTTCATTAAAAACTTGGATAGTATCATAACTGATCGCTAAACTATCAATCGGGACCTCTTCCATTACTACTACATTTTTCTGACACGCAGAAATGATTAAAACAGCTGTCAAAAACCATAATTTAATTGCATTTTTTAACATAATAAAAAAGTTAATGTTATATAATTGATTAAATAATATCACTAATTTAGCTAAAATTAAAGTTATTACCACTCTATTAAACATTATAACTACAGAATTCGCTATACTACTGGATCTGCAAGGGTGCCTCCTTCTTTGTAAAAACCATTTAACCATATGCCCGAATAGAGAAAATATGTTCCCCGTAAACTGACAATATCACCGACGGAGAGTTCTTTCGTCTACTTCATCATATTATTAATTAAAAATTGATTCGTCCTACCGAAAATAGGGATTTCATTTTTTTCTACTTTCTATTTTTTGTATTTTACATAGTTAATTTTAAGATTGCTAAATGGAACAATTACTTACAGCTGGTGCTGAAGCACTGAGGAAAGCTGCATTAAATGAAGATGCTAAAGCTTATATTTTGAATAATGAAGCACTATACAAACTAATGAAGAAAGCCGCTGACCGATATATTGGTGGTGAAAATCTTACGGAAACCCTAACCAAAGTACAAGCTTCAAATGATAGTGGTTTTAAGTGCTCGATCGAGTATATGGGCGAAAGTACACGGACTATTCATGAAGCTGAAAAAGCAACTACTGAATTTTTGGGCATCTGCGATGCAATACAGCAACACAATCTCAATTCAACGATTTCACTTGACCTTTCGCACATTGGACTGGAAATCTCTGAAAACCTCTGTTATGAAAATCTTTCCAATATATGTGAATCAGCCAAAGGTAAAGAAGTGATCATAAGTGCCGAAGGAACGGAAAGGACTGACAACATATTAAAGCTCTATCAGAAGGGCTCTAAAGAATTCTCAAACTTGTCCATCACATTGCAGGCTTATCTCCATCGAACAACGGATGATTTTGATGCGATGTGCAAAGAAAGAGGACGTATCCGCATCGTGAAAGGAGCTTTCGAAACAGCCAAAGGCTTATCGCTACCACGCGGTCAGGAACTCAATGAACGCTATCTTTACTACGTCGAACAGCTGCTTTCAAAAAGTCATTTATGCTCCATTGCAACACATCACCATGAAATTCAACAGAGGGTCAAAAAGCTTATTGATAGATTACAGCCTGCAAAGGGATGCTATGAATTTGAAAGTTTATATGGCATACAGACAGAGCAGCTGGCACAATTGAGAGATGAAGGGTATCCAACAAAACTGTATTTCGTATATGGTCAAGAATGGTATCTCTATCTTTGCAACAGATTAGCCGAATATCCGCTAAATTTATTCAGAGCACTACAGGACATTGTCGAGACGCAGTAATCATTTAGGTTATTAGTATAAATCTCATTAATGATCAAAATTACTACTACAAGAATATTATGAGTAACTCCATTCATCTTACAAACACATATCAATAAAAGACGAAAGGCCTTAGAAAAAACTTCGCCTTTTTGTAGATAAATAAGATAGTCTTTGTATCCAATTATTAGGCTTTGAATTTAAAAAGAAAGTGAAGTTTCTATCAAACTTCACTTTCTAAAATCGGAGTAATATCTAAAGATCTACACCATAATAAATTTCAATTTCCCGATAGACAGACTGATGTGCTCGCTCTATTGCGTCATTTGCAGAATAGCCATATTTAAGATATACATCTAAGTAAGCATTAAAAAGCTGTGTCCAATATCCAGGGCCTCTTCTTCCCTGAGCATCCACCTGATTATCCAACTTTTGTCTTGACTGAAGATCTAACTGAGGGGTGCTTTCTGCTGAAATCTCTAAACTCTGTTTTGACGCGCTCTGTTGAGCCTTTGCTACGTCAGGGGTCAACGCAGCAAATGATACTAAGGCAATGCCTGCAAAAATTAATTTCTTCATATTTCTATCTTTTATAATTAAACTAGTTTGGATGCTTTTAAAACAAGCTAAACCATTAAGCTTCTTTTCTATACGGATAAAAATCAGATTAAATAATTGCTCTTACAACCATGGTTCTATATTTGGAGTGGATACACTTATATCCGTCGCATTTGGAACAAAATATGTAATTCCTTATAAGCTAGCGCATATCAAAAACAATTAGATTATCAACATTTGGAAAAACAGGGATTGATGTTCGGGGAGGAAAATGGTTTCATTCGGGATCATCAAGATTAATCATTTTCGACAACGGGGAACATTATGCTGTCCATGAGTTTTTTGCGAAAGAATAATTTTATGAATTGGGTTCATGCTGCCTGGGTTGAAATTTTTTAAAAAAATAAAGTACCCATAGAAACTGGGTGTATCCATAAACAGCATCTTCAATAGGAATCGTGAATACTCTAATACCCATAAAATCCGCTGGATTATAATTGACTATTGGTGATTCCAGTCCTGTTCCTGTGAGTATACCATTGACAGGCAAAAATCCTAACATGAGTACTGTAAAAACCAAAGAGGCCTGGCTAATCCATTGTATCCGCATAACAAAGTGAAACACCAGTAATGTCACTATCGTGACTACAGCAGTCACCAAGGTGTATATTCGATCAGCATAGCGGAGTGCTATAACTGCGCATGCAATTACACTGACAAAGACAATTATATTGTTAAAAGCACTAAGATGTTGCCATCTAAAAAATTTATCCAGGCAGAAATAGGTGAATATGCATGAAAAAGGAATAAAGATAAAAAATAGCCATTCCTCCAGAGGTAATCCAGCTAATTCAATGCCCAAGGTATACTTTGTGTTAAACCACCAAACACCACGACTGGTAAACCAGACATCCCATGCAATAAAAAACAGGGCAACAATAACTGAAGCTTTAAAAAATGGGACAAACTCTCGATCAAATCGAAGCCGCCTGTCGAAGGAAGCGACAAAACATATTATCACCGTAAAAAATAAGATAAGCGAATAAGTATACTGCATCATGTTTTTTCATTATTACTGTACATTTTAAAGTATTTCAACGGAACATATAAAAAGCCGAAGCATTCTCCTTCTTCCTTGGCCAAATGTTTGTGATGCTGCTTGTGGGCACGACGAAGTGCCAAAAAGTATCTATTGTTTGTTTTACTCAAAAATTTGAAACGTTGGTGGATAAAAATATCATGCACAAAAAAATAAGCCATACCATAGAACATAACCCCTAGACCAATATAAAATAGGTAATTGTAATCTTTTAGCGATCCAAAATACATGAGTGCAATGGTAGGCAATGCAAAGATGACAAAGAAGTAATCGTTCTTTTCTAAAAAACCTTCATTGCTATGATCATGATGGTCTCTATGCAAGATCCATAAGAAACCATGCATAATATACTTATGAATAAGCCAGGTAGCACCTTCCATGGCAACAAAAGTGATTAATACGGTAATAAAATTCATATGTTTATTCGCTGATGATTTTAAATTTGCGCAGAATTATAAATAAGCAGCCTTGTATCTCAAATAGCTTTTGAGAGCAACATAGGCTTTCTGAGTATTCGGTATTCTAATTCTATTTTCTAAAATTTCCTTCGATGATTTCTTTCGGATCTTTGCAAAAAGTAAAAGATAGTATTTGTAAGCCAGATAAACACCAAACTTAGCTGAGGAAGGTAATTTTTTAATGCCTAAAAGCGCTTCTTTAAACTCCCTATGGATTTCATCTTCAATCTTGCTCTTGAGTACATTATCAAATACAGCCATATCCAAATTTGGAAAATAAGTGCGACCGAGGATATGATAATCATCTTTGAGATCTCGCAAAAAGTTTATTTTTTGGAATGCAGAACCAAGTTTCATAGCATATGGTTTTAACTCCTCATAGCGCTGTTTATCTCCCTCGGTAAAAACCTGTAAGCACATCAATCCTACAACCTCTGCTGAGCCATAGATATACTCTTTATAGCGATCTGAATCATAATCTATCTTTTTCAGATCCATCTCCATACTATGCAGGAATTGATTGATAAGGTCAATGTCGATGTCGTATTTGCGTACAGTCTCTTGAAAAGACTGCAAAATAGGGTTCAACGAAATTCCTTCTTCCAAAGCAGCATTTGTTTCTAAATACAGACGCCTCAATAATAGCTGCCGATCATATCCATGAAAACTATCGACGATTTCATCTGCAAGTCTAACATAGCCATAAATTGCATAAATACTATGACGGATGCTTGGTTTCAATGCCAAAATGCCAAGCGAAAAGCTTGTACTGTATTTCTCAGTTGTTTTTTTGCTCACTTCATAAGCGAGTTCATCAAATAACTTCTTCATGGTCTTATGATTTATGATATAATTCAATGGCTTCTTTAGCGACTATCTTTCCAGAAATGATGGATGGCGGCACACCAGGACCGGGTACAGTCAACTGACCTGTATAAAAAAGATTGTGCACTTTTTTATTTCTCACCTTTGGTTTCCATACCGCAGTCTGCTTAAGTGTATTGGCCAATCCGTAAGCGTTTCCACCGTAAGCATTATAATCGTTCACAAAGTCGCTGACACAGTAACTTCGTTTGTATGAAATCTGCTCGTATAGATTTTTTGTACCAGTATGCTTTTCCAGACGTTCTAACATTTTCATCAGGTATTCTTCACGTACTTCCTCGTTATCCGATATACCTGTTGCTAAAGGCATCAACAAAAAAAGATTCTCAGCATTCAAGGGTGCAACATGAGCATCCGTTTTGGAAGGACAACAGGCATAAAACAACGGATTTTGAGGCCATTTTTTTTCGCCATAGATACAGTCAATATGATCGTCCAGTGGATGCTCAAAGAACAGCGAATGATGTGTCAGATTAGGAATGGATGATTTCATACCTAGGTAATAAATCAAACTGGAGGGGGCAAAAGTCCTGCTCTTCCAATAGTCTTCATCGTAGTTTCGCAGCTCCGGAGATAATAATGTTTCAATATGGTGATAGTCGGCCGATGCAACCACAAGGTCAAACTCATGATACGCGCCATTAACCTGTAGCGAGGTGATCTTATTCTTTTCGATCTTTAACGCATCAACATTATGATTGAAATGGAAAGTGGCACCTTGCTTCTCGGCAACCTGCTGCATAGCCAGCACCAATTGAAAAAATCCTCCTTTCGGGTAATGGGTACCCAGTGCATAACCACCATAATTCATCAGGCTATACAATGCCGGAATATCTTTAGGAGAGGCCCCTAAAAAAATGACGGGAAATTCCATCAAAGTCCGTAACCTTTCATCTTTAAAATATTTTGCAACGTAAGCCCTAAAGCTTGATAAGAGATCTAATTTGAAGGCGCTGCGCGCAATTTTTGGAGAAGCGAACTCCAACCAACTATGGCAAGGTTTATTGACAAAATCACGCATCCCAACTTCATATTTAAATTTAGCTGCCTGCATAAATTTGTCCAGTTTCCTCCCTGCCCCCACTTCAATCCGTTCGAATAATTGCTTTAAATCCTCGTATGATTCAGGCACACTGATCTGTCCGGAATTAAATATCATCTCGAACTGTGGATTCAATGAAACAAGTTCGAAGAAATCAGCTGCGCTATGGCCAAAGTCCGAAAAGAAGGACTCAATAATATCAGGCATCCAATACCAGCTGGGTCCCATATCAAACCTAAAGCCTTCAGGTGTAGAAAACTGACGCGCCCGCCCGCCTGGCTTTACATGTTTTTCAAAAACATGTACGTCATAACCCGCCTTAGCTAAATAAGCTGCGGCCGAAAGCCCCGAAAAACCTGCTCCAATTACAGCTACTTTCTTTTTCATTTTCTTCTGATTAAGGATCCTATTCTACTAATCATCTGTTTCGCTATATTTTAACTTTGTCCAATAATTGTTCTGTCGCAATGTTTTTATCGTAAATCACCTGATGGAAATCGCTCAGTTTAGTTAACAAGTTTATAAGTATCATTTTTTCCTCATTAGTGAGATCTCCCGAAACAATTCGTGTAGCATGTCGTATGCTTCTCATTTGCTTCTCCAATGCCAATAAACCAGTTTCTGTAATGTAGATCATCTTACTTCGCTTATCCAATTCAGATTCCTCCTGACTTACCCATCCCTGTTTGAGCAAACGATTTATAATAGCCATACCAACTGACTTTTCATGAATATTTCGTTTGATCAATTCCATTTTTGTCATCTCTCCAAATGATTTTAGCGTAATCAAATAGATAAATTCCTCTTGGGTAGAAAAATCAGATCCCCAAATTGCAGCTTTTGAATAACTCTTTGCGAATCTGTTCATATGAACAATTAGAGTACTGATGACACTTTCCGGACTACGCCCATTTTCTTTACCTTCCCAGTGCGGATCGACAAGCTTATTACTTTGCACATTTACAATCCAGCGCTTAAAACCTTCAGCATCATTGGCATAATTACCATTTACATTATCTGCCTCGAATTGCTCAATCAATGGTAGGATTTCTTCTAAAAGCTTATACTTCATAACACCAAATTAGAACACTAATATACCATTAAAGTTTTACTTATTTTAAAATAATGATTTTTTAGAATAAAAATATACTAAATAACCAGAAATAGTTCTGGAAATGAATTGATAAAAACATCAGTACGAGGGAGGCTTAACCCTTAAACTAGGTTAAGGGTATTTCTTAAGTTTACGGCTTCCCGAACTACCGCATATGGACAATATGAGGCTTATGTGCCTATCGCACCAAATGAGTAGATCAAATTAAAAATTGAGGTAAAAGGTAAAACAGCCAAGCTATTTATAAATGATGCCAAACTACCTCATTTTATTGTCAATGAGCTCAAAATGGGCGTCAATAAAACTAGATAATTGGTCTTTTTGTCGATATCGGAACCGCAGGATTTTTCAGGGATTTGAAAGTGACAAGTAAAACTAACAGTACACAATAGCAAAAACAATAACCAAGAAATAAATTGTATCTTACCTAGAATATTGCTATACTACTGTTATGTCCAAAAAGAACGTCGAAAAGATCCGTCTATTAGTAGGGAAGATTAAGGACTGGAATAGGTTAAATGATGATGAACTATTTCAGTTAATAAAGGAGTTTGAGAAAATGCCCAGGCTAGAAGTTTCCAAATTCTATAATGACCTTTTTAACGACGCCAAATTGGTGGAAAACCTTTTGACTATTTATGACAAACATAGTGACAATACCAAGCTTGTTGTCCTTCTCATCTCTTCCATCGGAAATATGATACAGCGATATCATCTACCTGAAACGAAGGCTATTTATGAATTCATGTTGAAAAATAGCTATAGAAAAAATGTAGGCGCCTATGTCGCTTTGTTTCTGCCGAGATTGACCTCTTTCGAGACATATAATAACAAATGGAAGTATATTATGGATATCAAAATGATGTCTCCAAAAAAGATAGCGGAAAGTGCTTTTGAAGCCTTAATAGATTTATACATAGATAACATTCCGGCAGAATATAAAGTTGAGGCTAGCAATTATTTTAAAAGCAAAGCGCAAAAGTCCAATAATGAATATGGAAAGCAGTATTATTTAGATTTAGCAAGTAAAATTCAATAAACATCCCAAGAATTATGGATAATTTCTGTCGCAATTTCCAATGAATTTTAAATTTAGGATTTAAAGACCCTCTTAAAAATGTTAGACTTTTATATTATTGATGATCATCAGCCAACGCCAAACGATCCATCTGAGATGGGATTAGAGTTTGTTGGAAAACTTGATGACGGAACATTTAAGAATCTTCAGAAGAAAAACATCATCGATAAAAATTTCGACTTTTACTCGGATTTCAGGTTAACGACTGTAGTCATCAAACAGATTAAAAACAACATCCTGCAAAAGCATCTACAAACTGATACCGATGTACAAAAATTAATCAACATCCTTAATACGGCGATCGAAAAACAAAGTGGACTGATTGCTTATTGCGACTAATTGGTTATAAGCAAACAATTTTAGTCCTTCTATCATTCTCCGTTTTAGAAACAAACAGATCTTCAGATCCCATCGTAGCAAGCGTTAGGTAAAAAATAATTTTAGGAGATTTTTACCAATAGACAAAACTGTCCATAGCATTATACTTCCGATAAAAATCACTATAGGATGGGCTATTAAAGAAATTAAAGCGCCAGATATGCCCTGAAAGTACTCTCCATTAAGTTCTGCAGTCTTTTGTCCTGTATAAGCCATCACAGATATAATTAATGTAAATGGCAATACCCCGAAAAATAATTGCCAGAAAAGAGTCGAAAACCTAATATTAGTTTTACTTAAATTTTTAAAAAGAACTTTCATTTGTATTCATTTTTGAGTCTAAAAACTCTGTCAATAATTTTTAAGTATTCTTAATCATCTCCCCTACTGTAGACTCACCAATGTTTACATTCATCAGTAATGTCACTCTGCTTACTCTTTACATTAGAAGCATCCTAAACATTTAGAAAACAGATTATTCTCTGATGATTCTTATCTCAAAATTAGCATTACAATCTTTTCTATAGGCAAAAAGGCCTGGTTCCATATCAGAAAGAGATAACAAAGTCTTGTCTATCGCCAATATCTCTTCTATAGAAATAACTTTATAATCCGACTCTCCAACTTCCCTATTACTAATAAACTCCCACATGCTGTCCTCTAGATGATGATATACCCTTGTTATCTGATCTGTCCTATCCAAAACAAATGATGTTGTTAAAACTGCCTTATTAGGATCTGAGAAATATTTAATTAATTCCATTAGATATCTTTACTTGGTTAATACTGATATTATGATAGAAATTCAATTTTCTTTTCATGTTCCGCATACTTCTGTTGGCTTATCAGGGAATTAGTCTTCCGTAAATTTTTGATCTCATTGATAATGTTAAAACTTTAATTTTAGATAATTTATAAGGCGTATACAGTTCAAAGTGAATCTAACAGAGGCTCATAGTCAATATGTTGGATTCCATCAAAAGTATCATATTTAATTCTAACGGTAACTGTTGAAACATTATTCTTTTCATTCTTCACTTTTAGGTCTATATAAATTTTATAAGGCGGATATCTACTGCCTAAATAATCAATATCGTCATGCTTTGGATAAGTAAAATTACCAACTGACCAGAACAACAGCTGTTCATTTGATATTAGTTTCAATTGATGTCTTTCGAGATCAATAAAAATATGTTCTTCAAATGCTGTCCGAATAATTCCTTTACGTTCATAAATTCCCCAAATAAACAGACCTAGTATTAATCCAACTAAAACTACTATAAGCATAGTACAATCTATTATTTTTTATCTTTTTTCACTTTTAATAGGTTGCTGAATATTAAAAATGTAAGCACAAACATAATCGCCTGAATAATAAATACAGGATAAAGGACATTCCCCTCTGCGTATCGATATGCAAAACTTACAATAGTTACAGGAAATGTAAATACCAGACCAACAAGAAACCATTCGTTATAAAACCGATCATTAGGAAGAATAGAGCATACGGATAGAGTACCTATTCCTACATAGGCTAAAGCAATAAAAAATGGCAATTTTCTTTCTTTTAGGTACCACATATGGCAAATATTATCGATTAAAAATATCCTCTGATTGAAAAGAAACTAAATATAATACGTTTAGAACTAGATATAATACGTTTAATTGCATAACCTTTATAAAATAGAATTAATGACTGTATAAATCCCGACAATCAATGAAATCAAAAGGAATGCGAGTATAATAAAGCAGCCTATTGTTACAGCGCTATTTTTCCAGCTCGATTTAGTTGCTTCGGTTTCACTAACCTCAATCATCGAAGGATCTTCAATGTGTTTTAAAACAATCTCAGAATCTTTAAGTATCCAAGAGACCTCTTCCAATGCAATATTCTGAAATGCCTGTTCTTGTTCCTGATGTTCAAAATCCTTGGCGGCACATAATAGCTGATAAGCAAACAATTTTAGTCCTTCTTTATTCGCTTTAATGAAGTATACATCATTCCTTTCCCGATAGTCGGAATAAATACCAAATTGCCCATTCTTAAAAGATCCTTCTAAATCCAGATCACTTTTCAGAGACTCCAGTAATTCATCGTTCATTTGGGCTTTATTATTCTTTTAATTGTTTGTACTATTCGGTTATATTTATGACAGTTGACAAAAGATCGTTCGATCTCCTGGCCACGAACTAAAATAGCCAATATTTACTAAAAGATCCTGCTATTTTTCAAATGAATCTACATATTTTGACAAGCTAATGGAAGGAGCTTTGATATTGAATATAAAGTCAAAGAATTAAGATCCCTAATCCTCTACAAAAATTTCTGTAATTTCATCACTATGCATAGGCTTTTCTGTAAATGAGTTTTCGAAAGCGAGATTTACCGAATATCCCTTTTATTCAACATTTTCAAAATGAAAAATACGTTTATTTCACCGGTTCTTACGATAGGTTTTCTAATTTGGTTTTTAGCAACGTTAGCTTTTCGCTTTGCAGGGCAATTCTTTTTTATTACAGATTCAATACCAATACTTACTAGTTTATATGTAGCTGTAATACCCGCATTAGTATTGATTTCAGTTCTAACTTTCAAAAGATTTAAACTTTCAGGATTCGAAAATATCGTCGCTGGCGTATTGCTGGTATTACCAGGAATGGTTCTCGATACGTTCATTATTCAGTTTTTTGAACACATCTTTCCTAACCTGGCCCCAAACAGTGCGACAACCTTTGGTTCTTGGTTAATGTGGGCATACAGCATTGTATTACTCACATCGATTGTGGTTGGATTGCGAAAAAACAGTTAAGCCCAAAACCTAAAAAGTACACCATTGGATAACTACCGAGCTAAATGGATGCGTAAATTATTTTATCCATTTAGCTCGGCAGTAAATTGTCTAAATTACTACAAGATTGAAGGCTTTATTCTGTCTACTTTGTCATCCGCTCACGCAAAATCTTTTCACGGCTGGCATCCCAGTATTTACAGTCAAGTTCAATAAAAACTGAACTATACGGGATAAGTGATTCTGTTTTCACGACAATTACCTGGAAAAGGTCAGCTGCTTTATCTATTTTCCCAAAAACATCTTCGTGTAAGAGGGACCGCTTTTCTATATGCGGTAAAAGTTTGGTTATGCTCGCTTTGTATTCCTTTAATCCTGGTGCAAGCCCATCGTCTAAATAATCAAATTCTTTATCAAAATAAAAGATAGGTTTTACATGATGCTGTTTATTGAGCAATTGTATGACATCGTCCAGTACTTCCGGCATCTGTTTTTTTGAATCGAGAACAAGTATATTCGCTCCCGTTGGTGCGGGATAAGCTTTATCAACGATCAATATCCAATTGCGATGTCCAAGCAAGGGTATTTTTTGCGAAAGCACCTCTCCCCAATCGGATTTCGGCACAGATCCGGCCTTTTGATCTGCTGATGACATACATCCCATAACCAAGAAAAGACTTATTATCACAAGCAGTTTATTCACTATTTTTTTCATAACCATCGAATAGTTAATCTATCATCTTTTTCTAGTCCTACTTTGTCTTTAAAATTGATCACCAAACATTCTCCTTGACGTTTCACTTTATGAAGTGCTATTTTTTTATCATTTTGTAGAACAGTGATCTGCTTAGGATCAAGTGAAAGCTCTTCGGCATTGCCCAGATGAAATTCTTTAAGTTCCAACGCGCCATAATTTAATGTTAACTGGCAAACACGCTTTCCTTCCATTTGCTGCTTTTGAATGTAGGTCCCCCATCCCATCGCGGTGGTAAAAGGCGCTTTAAAATCTGAAGATCCTATTTTTGGGGCAAAACCAATTTGCCCTTTTGGGCCGTGATAACTAAAGCCACAGGCATTGATAAAGGTTCCGTAACTCGCCATCGCACGTGCATAGTGATCACTACATTCAATTTCGTTAAAGGGATTTCTTTTTGCCGCATGATAGCGGTCGTGAATTACCCTGGTCATAACCAGGCTTTCGTCGATCATACCCTCGGCCATCATGTGTGCAGCAACTTGATGTTCAAACCCACTCATACATTCATGAAAATAACCCAGTTGCCAAGTCGTATTATCGCCATAAGCTTTTTCCTCATTTTTTGGATTTGTATTCATGACCATCCCCCCTTCGCCTGCCAATGCATATGGCCGTCCCCCGAGGTGTGTCTTAATATAGGGTCCCACATCCATCGCAAAATTATATTTCCAAAGTGCCTTCAGGGCGGATAATGTTTTCTCTCTGTCATTAATCCGGGGCATATCCACTTGAAAACACCAGGCCTGTCCATAGACCTGATCTATATGACAAGTATTGTAGGAACCCAGCTTTTTCCTTCCCTGAATCGTATCTGGCCGATGGATATAATATTCTCCGTTAAAAAGATATTTATCCATGTTTTCAGTTCCTTTTCTGACATAGTTCATGCAGATCTGTTGAAATTTCTTATCGCCAACTTCCTCAGCCATCAATGCCGCAGCTTGGATGGCAGCGAGACAAAGTCCTACAATCCAGCCGATCTCTCCTTCCCACACGGCGTCTAATGTATTTTCCATTGGCGTATCGGTCATACCATCTCCGTTTTTATCCTGGTCGAGGACAAACTGAATCGCCTGTTTAAGTTTTGGCCAGTTACGTTTTAAGAATGTGTCATCAGTACTCATCTGATGATCCCGATAAAAACGAAGGATAACACCAGCCTGCCCATCGATGGCGGGTCTTTTTTCATATTCTGCCCGGAAGATAATTGCGCCAGTTTCTGGCTGAAAGCCCACCCCAAGGTCAGTAACCTCGCGCAAATTGCGCTCAATATCAGGAAATATACGTCCCATAGACTGACCATACTGCCACACATGGGTGCAAGTACCGGCACAGGCACCGATACCTTCCCAACCCCAAAACCTTCCTGAAGCAAAACGCATTGTATTCGCTGTCGCCAAAGTTCCTATATTAACAAAGGTACGGTCCATAAACCAATGGGGTAATGTGGTATCATTCCAGGTCTGTTGCCAGGCCAGCGTTTCCCCATCAAGCTTTTGCCGATGCGCCAGATAATAGTCAATGACTGACACCGCATCATTGAATTTTGCACCGTACCAATAGCCATTTTGGGCATCCTTTAAATGCGCTTTCAACTTGGGATGTGGATTATTAAAATGCCAGGAGATTGCATACGAAATCTGACTAGTCTCTGTTGGTTTTATAATCCGCTTAACGGTATAGGCACCCACTTGTAAATCAGCGAAGTCGACGACCGAATCATTATGATCCGATTGTAATGAGTGCGGTGTCACCGGCCAGTGTTCCAGCTTGGTATGCACCCATGCCTGAGGATCCAGACAAGTAAAGGCCATCGTACCATAATCGCCAGCTTGCAAAGCACTATCGGGTACTTGTTCACAACTGTAGTTTAAGACCTTTATGCCTGCTTTATCTAAGAGCCGGGATACTTTACGAACTTCTTTGAGATCTTTACGTCCCTTAAACACACCGTTTTCCATCCAGCCTGTTAGGCTTACTTCGACCGGTGTATTTACTTTGTTCCGTAATTCAAGATGCAATGTCGTTAACGGCAAGGAAGAATTATCCTGGTCCAACGGAATAAATGGTGAGTAGGCGGTCAGTACGACTTCCACAGGAAAGCTGACGCTACTATATGTAACCCGGCAGGTCGGATAAGTCGGTTCAAACACAATCTCGTCCCAATGATTTTCGCGGAGTTCTTTGACGACTTGTTTTCCTCCAACAGCAATTGATATTGCAAAACCTTGCTCGATGTTACGTAAGTTGTCCGCAATGGCTGGCTCGATATAGGCTGCCCCATCACGTGGACGGACAGTTACCAGCTCTTTCCCATTATTCCATTGCACATTTTTGGGTTCTATGCCTTCGCGTTCACCATCATAAGCTGTATTAAATATCTGCCATAACCACAAGCGTCCATCGCCTCCGATATACACTGTACCTGTATGTAATCCACCAACTGGCATACCAATATAACGCAGTTCATTTTTACTCTTTCGGTAGGCAATTTTATCGCCCCTCTGATGCAAAGAGGCGAGCCATTGCTTATCTATATCCTTCTGCTCAGGGATATTGTGTATCGGATTGTCCCAGGAAAATATTGATTTGGACCAAACTGTAAAATGACTGGTCAGTACACCTAGACCTATTAAACTCGTTTTCTTAAAAAAGCTTCTTCTATCCATACGTTTTATATAATTACCATCCGGGATTTTGTGGAAGTAAATTTTTGTTTCTATCAATTGCATTCTGTGGAATTGGCCAGTTAGCAAAACCTTGATCGGGCTTGGCATATTCAGGTTCACTAAATTAAGATACATAAAACTAGTGATTCCTCCACCCTCACTATTGATTTTCTTACTTTTATTGTAGGCCAGAAGAAGCTGATAAGCAACATATTGCCCATTCGGGCACCACACGGGGTAACATAAATGTTTTTTTCAATTTTTAAAAAAAACGGAATTAGATTAAAGAGGTGAATAACGTGAAGGTATACCTACACCGATCTGTTCGCAACGAGCTTTTAAAAGCTAAAATTCGTCGTAGTTTATCTTTATTGTGTTACTTACAGGCGCCGCTACGCAAGTTAAAATTAAACCTTGCTGTAGGTGAGCTTCTGACAAAATAAAATTTCGTCTCAAACGCACTTCCCCCTCCTCTAGCTTGCACACACAAGTCCCACAATTACCACGGCAGCAGCTATGTGGTGCAGCAATCCCTGCATCGAGGATAGCATCAAGCAAGGATATTTTCCTGTCCCAGCGGATCTTGCTGATAGTTCCATTCAAGGTTAATGAAACTAATACACAATCCGATGGTTCGGCATCGGTTTCGGTAGTTTTTGATTCTTCGTCCAGATTCATACTTTTTCACTTATAAAATTACAACAAGTTCGGTTTACAAAGCCCGAACGCTCGCAGCGTTTCGGGCTTTAAAAATCATTATTTTAAATCTTCAATAGATGTCCTAAAGCCAATATGTTATACATTTTCATTAGCTCCGTTTTTCTGCTCTATTGATATTGGTATTCTTCACTTTTTACTGAGGCGAGTATCGTTTCTAATGTCGCGATATCATGATCACTGAGCGGCCCCAAAGGACTTTTAAAACCACCACCGCCTATTCCCAGAATATCTAGTCCGGCCTTAATGGAACGCGGCAACCCTTTTGCTACGATGAATTTGAGCAGGTCAACCTGTTGATAGAAGAGCTTTCTTGCCTTTTCCAAATTATTCACTTGAATTGCCTCGTACAATGCTATATTCAATTCGGGGATAAGGTTAGGAGCCGCAGTACACCAACCGGTTGCTCCCGCCGTAAAAGCAGCTAATGCTAACGGATTGGATCCGTTGAAAAAGGCAACTTCCTCTCCCAATTCTTTCCTTAAATAATGCATGCGCTGAATGTCCCCTGTACTCTCTTTGATCATGGTCACATTGGGAATTTCGAGCAGGCGTTTCAGCAATGTTGGCGACATATCAACCCCGCCTGTTGCTGGATTATTGTATGCCATGATTGGGATAGAAATTTTGGATGCCACGGCATCGTAATGCCTTACTATTTCATCGTCGGTCAATTTCCAATAACTCATCGGTATAATCATCACGGCAGTCGCGCCAGCTTTTTCTGCAAACTGTGCATGGTAAATGGTCTTTTCCGTAGTCAGATTGGAAACGCCGACTAACGTAGGGACACGCCCTGATACCTGCTTCATGGTGGCTTCAGCAATAGCTTCTTTCTCTGCGTCATTCAAATAAGGCAATACGCCTGTACTCCCTAATGGCGCAATCCCATGTGAACCCGCGGCAACTAAACGTTCAACCTGCTTTTTAAACAAAGGAATATCCACGACCTCATTGTCGTCGAATGGCGTAACAGGATAAGCGATTATCCCTTTAAATGGTACATTATCCATATGGTTTCTATTTTAATGTATGCTGAACTAAAAATCTCTTCCTTCTTCTTCGCGCAAAGCAACCCCTAGGTTTTGCAGTTGTGGCGCATTTTCACAAGCGATGTATTTTGCACTTTCGGTATCACTGGTGTTTTGGTGTTGATGCCAAGCCCAGGACGGAATATAAACGGCATCGCCGGCTTCCCATTCTACAATTTCATCCTCCACTTTGGTCCAACCTTTGCCCTCGATCACATACAGGACAGTCTCATAGGTATGGCGATGTAAATGCGTTTTTTGTCCGGGTAATAGCCCTCCGATCGTCAAACTGACATTTTTGCTTGGTAAGTCTACAAAGAAAACGGGATGCTTTCTTTCTGCTGAGAATTGATTGTGTACCCCAGCGTTTTCAACATTCTTATGGATAACATGTGAAGGTCTTACATAGGTAGGTCTTGCAAAGGTCTGATGAAAATCTTTAGAACTAAATTGCTTTTGTTCGGCATGAATTGATTTTTTCACTTCTGTTGATGCTTCTAATTTTGACATAACTTTAAAAATTTAATGTTCATTGCATTATTGCATAACAAAAATATGCTAACTTTGGACTAGCGTTATGATACAGTTTTTATAAAAATAAATAGTCCAGATGTTACGAGAATGGGAATTTCAAATTCAATTAGATGAACAATCAGATAAGGCCATTTATCTACAGATTGCCGATGCCATCATAAACGATATTCATTCCGGCCGATTAAAGGCGGGTGATGCTTTGCCGGGCAGTAGAAATCTGGCGCAGCGACTGAAAGTCAATAGAAATACCATAGTAGAAGCATTGAGTGTACTATTGATAGAAGGTTGGCTTGTTTCCAGAGAGCGGCAAGGCACATTCGTTGCTTCGACCTTGCCTGATTTTAAGGAAACGCAGACTACAGCGCCAATCGCTGAAGCAACAAATGATGCCACGAGTGGATCTACTCAACTGCAAATTGATGATGGATACCCCAACAGCAAAATTGCACCTGTTAATGAATTAGCTCGGGCATACCGTCAAATTTTCAACCAAAAAGCGAAGTGGCAATTAATGGGCTACAGTAGCGAATTCGGGAATCTAGAATTTAGAAAGGCTGTGGTCCAGATGCTCAATCATCAACGGGGAATGCGGGTGAATGAACAACATATCTGCATCACAAGGGGGAGCCAAATGGCCATGTATCTTGCAGCTCAATGCTTACTTTCAAAAGGAGATTATGTGATCATTGAAAATCCCGGATATAAACCCGCTTGGGAGGCCTTTGACCAAAGCGGAGCTAAGTTGTTACCTGCGGGGGTAGATAACGAAGGTGTGATAATCGAGGATATAATAGCGCTTCTGAAATTGCACAAAAACATAAAAGCTATTTATGTGACACCCCACCGCCAATACCCAACTACGGTCACAATGAGCCTAAAAAGAAGACTGGAACTGATCAAACTTTCCAATGAATATGGATTTACCATTATTGAAGATGATTATGACAATGAATTTCATTTTGGTTATCGCCCCATTCTTCCGCTGTCAAGTTTTACGGAGCTTAAAAATTATGTGTATATCGGTACCATGAGCAAGGTCGTAGCTCCGGCGTTACGTATCGGTTATATAGCAAGTAATGATTGTACTTTGATCAACAAAGTCGCTCGTTTGCGCAAGATTATCGATGTGCAAGGAGACAGTATTATGGAACAGGCCGTTTTGCAATTGATCAAGGATGGCACCATAAAACGTCATATAAAAAAAGCAACAAATTATTATAAGACAAAAAGGGATATTACCGAAATATTACTACAAAAGCACCTTGGAAATAAAGTATCTTACCTTATCCCCGAGGGTGGGCTTGCCTATTGGATCGTGCCTAAAAAGCAGGTCGACTGGGTACTGATTTCGGAAAAACTCAATATGAAAGGTTTCAGCATGATCACTCCAGAGAGCTACAGCTTTGATAAAATATTCAATGGTATGAGATTGGGATACGCATCGCTGTCTGATCAAGAATTGGAGGATTTTATCAGCGCTTTGGCGGACTTGTTTTAATAAACAGTACGGTCGATGTTTAGCGTATGTCTATCCCGAGCTTTATTTCAGTAAAATAAGTTGGAGAACTGGGAATTTTAAGTTCTCTATTAAGCTGGGCAATATAAAGGTGAGTTGCCCAGCTAATTTTAAGATAATATTATCAAACTATTCCACCTTAGTCTAATTACGGCTTATATTCAATGTAATTTATTTTGTTGTTGTCGTTATATTAAAACAATAGACATTACCCGCAAAGTCCGCAACATAGACTTCATTTCCATGAATGGAGACTTCGGCTAATATCGGTGTGCCCAGATTAACCTTTTGCACCAAAGTTCCATCTAAATTTAACACATATAGATAGCCGTCTGATCCGCCGAAAAACAACTTTCCAGCCGCATAGCGGACACTGGATTCGACAGTTGCAACTTTCTTATGAAGATCAGGAGTTGAATAAGCAGAGCTGTAAATAAGGGCCTCTTCAGTCTGGAAACTCCATTTTTCGGTTAATGCATTACGATCAAATGCTTTTATCCCATTAGTCGCTGTGGGCATGATCACCAGTTCCTCTGTTAATAAGGGTGAGGCCATAACCTTAAAATCATCATCAGTTTGGCTTTTAGTTAACACAGTGCCCTTCTTTTGATCCAATCTAAAAAGATTGTTCAGCCCGGCTACATAAAGCGAATTTTCATCTGCACTGGCTCCTCCGGTTCTAAATCGCAAACCATCTTCATTTTTCTTCCATAGGAGTTTTCCTGTCTTACAATCATGAACAAATAAGGCATTCCAATTTGCACCAGTAATTAGATATCCATTGGTGATCAGTAGCTCTCCAGGCATACCTTCACCACCATTCCAGTCACTATTCTGCCATACTGTTTTCCCATCTTCGACTTTTATTGCTGACAGATAATTACCTGCGCCAGTATAATAAATACCATCGCGAACAACTCCAGCACTTACGTATCCTGGAAGCCGTCCCCCACTGAGATCCTTCTTCCAAACGAGTTTGCCCTCTTTTTCATCAATTGCATACACTGTACCTCCCATATCTGTTGCCAATACCAAGCCATTGCTATAGGCCAACTTCTGCTTGACGGAGTTCTGGGTATGGAAAGTCCAGATGGTTTCCCCCGATTGGGCTTTTAATGCCTGAATTTTACTTTTACCACCAATGGCATCATCGATACTGGCCACATATACCCGCTGTCCCTGTACCAGAGGTGAACTCTTCCAAATATTCGCTCCAATATTTTTTGACCAAGCCAATTGAAGAAAAGCGGTAGAAGTGGGTTCGTTATGCCAAGCAAATTTCTTAAGCGCCTGTGTACTGTCGCCATAATTTACTTCCAGCATAATATCATACTGCTGATCGGTACGGCGTGGAACTGTAAAATTTCCACGCCAGTTCCAGTCGCTAACGGATTTCAATTTAGCCGTTTCTATCGCAGTTCCAAATTTATTTAATAGTGTTGCATATACAGAAATAACATTCTTTTCCGTATGATACACACTTGTGCTAATTTCTATTTCTTTTCTATTTGAAATCTGCATTTGCTTACTTTGTGGGTAAATTAACGCGATGTGATCTGACAAATAAGGATACTTTGGCGTTATTTTGCTAACCCCCTTTTTATCCACATCAATAACCAGGAATTGAGCTGCAGAATTATCTATTCCTCCTTTATTAGGAGCATTTGTGGATATAACCGCAACTCCATCTCTGTTGCCAAAACTATAATTATTGTGCCAATGGCCATACAGGTATCCTTTTAGATTATACTGCTTCAAATCGATAGAATCGGTTTTTCCTCTCATCACGAAATCCTTTCCGACAAGCAGATCGTGGTTAATAAAAATGAGCGGTTTATCTTTTGTTTTTAGAGCGAGATCTTTTTTCAACCAAGCGATTACTTGATCCTGACTATAACTGGGTGCATAATCACCGCCAGGCATGGGCGTAACCACAAAGTGTGCTGGTCCTGCCTCAAATGAATAGTAGACCGGTCCAAACAAATCCTCAAATAGTTTTTCACCATACTCACCTTTGACAAGGTCATGATTGCCTACTGTATAATAGGTCGGAACACCCATCAGTTCCGTATTTACCTGTCGGGCATGAAACTGCATCCCTGGCTCGTAGCAGATGTCGCCCGTATGCATAATCAGTGTAGCATTTTGTTGCTGCGAAAACTTACGAATATTGTCTATCCATTCTCCATATAATGGCGTTTCGGTATCTGTAATCTGAATAAACCGAAGCTTATCCGCCTCTTGCTTTTCATCTTGGATTAAACCGAAATCATAATTTTCTAGTTTTGGATCAATCTTAATATAATGAGTTCCACTTGCTTTATAACCAGCTGGAACACGCACAAAGAGAAATCTGGCTTTATCATTCTTTTTTAGGTTAAAGCTTCCATCTTCAGCAGTTTTTACAACCTCGTAACCATCGGATAATACAATATCTTTCATTCCTTTTTCAGCGTTTTCCATCTTTTTGTTGTTATCAAGATCCAAAAAGACATGCCCCCGATATTGAGCGTAAATTGCATTACTACATAGTAGTAGCAGTGATAGTATAAATTTATGTGTAGAACATTTCATATAAAAACTCTAATTGCAAATAAAGATAGGGTGCCATCCATCGATTGGAGTACCCTATCTTTAACCTTAAAATTTGTAAAAAATAACTCTTTTAATTTAGTCTTTTAGCATATTATCTAGCATAAAACCAATTCCTTACCAAAAGTTTGTCTGTACCAACTTACTACCATCCAGAACCATCTGACTATTAGCAACCGGATAATAGTAATACTTCGGTTTTTCAAATGTCTTCTTCTTATCTCTGGCTACAGTGAACATTATATGTCCATTGTTCCCATTTTCAAGATAAATTGAAGTATTATTACCATTGGCATCTTTTAAATAATACAGGGAAATGTTCTTCTTTTCCTCTTCTGTCAAGTCTTTAATCGGACCGGTATCCTTTGCTGATTCAAGTATAGCGATATCTATTTTACCATCTCCGGTTACGTCCATTGGTCCCAATGCTTTTACATACATCCCTTGTTGTTGATCGGCCAGACGTTCGCCCACCTCCCATCTAAAAATGTCTCTATAGCGTTGACCTTCACAAGCTAGTTCAACACGTCTTTCTCTCCGTATTTCTAAGATAAGCCCCACATTGCCCCCTTTCACATTTGAATAGTAAGCTTGCAATACCGGATCCACATTGGCATTTGCCTCGCCCAGCTGCATGCTTGGCATCCCAACACGTTGACGTAGCAGGTTGACCGATTTGTCAAGATCAGCCTGGCTCGTGAGGATTCCCAGCTCCGCTTTGGCTTCCGCGAAGATTAACAGGATTTCGGCATAACGAAATACAAATGCATCTGTATAGGCTGCCTCCCAACTGATCATATCTGCTATTTCGGGATAGAATTTGATCTGATTGTACCCTCCGAGCGTTGGTTTGAGTCGCTGTGGGGTTGCAGCATTGACTGACTGAAACCCAGGCTTCATAAAAGTCTGCTCAAGGCGCGGGTCTCGGTTTACAAAAACTTGGTCTATATTCTTCGTTTTATAATCCACTTGGTCCGTAAAACGCTTTCCGTCTTTCATCAGATAGTTTTCCATCAGCGTTTGGCTCAGAGCCCATTCATAATCCAATACCGTATGTGCATTACGTCTTCTTCCTAAATCCTTATCGTAATCAATAAATAGGATGGTCTCAGGATTCGCCTGCAGGTTAAGACTTATAAATAGATCCCGATAAGCACGGTTAACACCACCAGCATTACTGATTGAAAACTTATTTGACTTCATAATCTCCTCAGTAGCAGAAACCGCTCTTTGCAGAAAAGTATTGGCCGATCCGCTCAGATTCAAATAAGAGTGATATTTACGGAAAGTTCCTTCTTGCAAGGCGAACTGTGCTAATTGCGCCAAAGCTCCCCACTTCGTAACTGTCGACTTGTGCCCATCAGGTTTGATATTGGCAGCGGCAAATTCGAGATCAGCCATGATTGAATCGACAACAAGCGACCGGCTATCTTGTTTTTTGTGCAATAGTTCAATATCTGATGTTCCCATTGTCTGACTATACCAAGGAACATCACTGTACTGGTTGACTTTATCGATATAAAACCGTGCACGAAAAAACTTTGCAATGCCGATGTAATGGTTCACATCAGCGGCACTAGCCCCCTTCACACGCCCAGCATTTTCAAGAAAGAAATTAATATTTCTCAATGCTGACCAACTCCATACTGCTGCATTCTGCGCGCTCACGCCACCACGCATGATCTCATCAATTGTACTTCCAGAATTGTAATGTGCCAGATTATCTGTCCCAAGATCCGCTATCGGCGCACTCAAACTACCATAGAAACCATCGGTATAAGTTTTAAGATCGTTTACATTGCTAAAAAACACTTCCGGTGTAACCGATGTCGTAGGATACCTATCCATGAAATCATCGTTACAGCTCATGATCAGGAACAAGGCCCCCAGCAACGCTCCAATCTTGATAATTTGTCTTTTTATATTTTGCATGATAATAGTCATTTTAGAAATTAAAGTTTAAGCCAAACGAGTAGGTCCTTTGGAAAGGATATGCCGTCCGATCGCCAACAATTTCAGGATCGAGATAATCCATTAGTTTGGTAAACTCAAAGAGGTTTTCACCGCTGACGAACAGACGCAATCGGTCTATCCCCCATCTATCTGTCATCAACTTGGGAAGCGTGTAACCCAAAGTCACATTTTTTACCCTTAAATAACCTGCATTCTGCAGATATTTGGTCTGTGTCGCAGCTAGTTCAATACCACTTTGCTCAGCTACATAGGATTTGGGCCTTGGCAAATACGCATTTGGATTTTCAGGCGTCCAATGGTCCAAGTTAAACTTAGTTAAGCTCGCCCAAGGTTGAGCATATATACCCCAAAAATAGTGGTCACCACCTGGAGGATAATAATTTCTTTTTCCGACACCTTGCAGGAACACGCGCAAATCAATTCCGTTCCAGCTTGAATTCAAATCTATACCGTAACTGTAACGCTGTCTCGAATTACCGATAATTTTATAATCTCCATGATTATCCAATGTCCAATCCCCCCGGTTTATTTTGCCGTCACCATTGATATCAGCAAACTTGAGGTCACCCGGTTCCAATCCTCTCGTACCAGGATAAGAAGTGACATCATTTTGATTAGCATGTGCCTTGATCTCTTCCTGAGATTGGAAAAAACCCAATGTGGTTAGCCCCCACATCTCCCCTAATTCCTGTCCGACATAATAATCGCTTAAGTTATTTTTAGGATTATTGTATTTTGTAATATAAGCTCTACTGTCTGCTAAATTAACTCTTGCGGAGAATGAAAACGGTTTGCTAGCCACCATAAACTCTTTATTATATCCAAGTGTTAATTCCCAACCGTTGGTTTTTAGGTTCGCCGCATTTTCAAGAGGAACCCCCGTACCAAGCACGATTGGCAACGTCCTACCTGCTGTCAACATATCCTTGGTATCACGACGATAGATATCAAATGAACCAAAAAACTGATTTTTAAATAAGCCGATATCCACCCCAAAATTAGATTGTGTGATGGTTTCCCAGGTCAGGGTCGATGACACTAAGCCCGGACTACCCACAATAGGTACAATCTTGCCGTCCAAAATTGCTCCACTTCCTTTGGACATATTGGCAATGTAAGGGTAATAGTTGTCCCTTAGATCCTGATTTGCCAATGAACCATACGATCCCCGCAGTTTAAAATTCGACAGGGTCTCCTTAATTGGCTGAAAGAACTTTTCTTGCGAAACTACCCATGCTGCAGATACGGAAGGATTGAATGCAAAACGATCTTTTTTAGGGAATCTTGAGGAGCCATCATAGCGGAGGTTAGATTCCAGGATATATCTATCTTTATAAGTATAATTTAATCTGGCAAAAGCCCCTCTTACCGACCAGGCATAATCAAAAGCACCGACAGAAGGAGTTTGACCAGTCGCGAGTCCTATTGTCGGTAGCGAATTGGAAATCAACTGATCCCGGGATGCCGAAAATGACTCGTAGATCCGTTCTTCCTGATTGAAACCCAGCATCACTGAAAAATAGTGATCATTGAGTGTCCGCTGATATTGTGAGTAAATATTGTACACATTATAGCGTGTTTCATTACTTCCATTGGAGGCATAGCTATTGAAGTTTTGCCTGTTCATCACATTTGGTCCTGTACTGTAGGCAAGCGGCAACTGAAAGAAGTGTGATTTTCCAGAAACCCTTCTAAAGGTCGCGTCCCCATTTAAGGTCCAAACATTTTTGATGAAGTCGATTTTCGCACCAAAACTAGTCTGAAAATCGTTGATGCGACTGATACTGCGGCCCCCTTCGGCTACAGCTCCGATCATATTTACCCCAGCTTCTGTATAGGTACCATCCGGATTGTAAACGGTATTTAGCGAAGGTTGACGGTTAACATTATGCCAGTAGAGATACCCCTGATCAATTGCTGAGGGCTGATCATACTTATCATTTGTAAAGGTTGTATTATTTGATAAAGTAAACCAGTCCGTGATTTTGTAATCACCTTTTGCCCTGAAATTATAACGGTCATAGGTATCTGGACTGATCCGTAGCATACCATTTTGCCTGTAGTATTCACCAGAAAGGTAAAACGAAGAGCGTTCGTTCTTCTGCGCAATGCTTATATTGTTGGTATATGAGGGTTGTATATTTTTATAGACTTCCTTAAACCAATCTGTAGATCCTAAATAGATATAAGCATTTGGATTTTGTGGATCTACGATCACACGAGGCAATGAAGGGTTCTCACTCAGCTGTTTACCATATTCGAGCATTTTCTCATCGTAAAGATTGTACCATGGTGCTGACATGATATTCCTGTATTTCATTACCTGATACGGATCATCCTCTATCTCTACTGTACGTGTTATTGCTTTTGCCGCAAAGATTGAGTTGGCCGTGACCTTAATTTCCTTCGTTGTACCCGATTTAGTCGTAACCAGTACAACCCCGAAAGCAGCGCGACTACCATAGATCGCTGCTGAGGCTGCATCTTTCAATACAGTAACGCTAGCAATGTCCATTGGATTCATACGATTGAGCTCCTCGTTCGTTGCTGGAATCCCATCAATAACAATAAGTGGCCCACCACCTGACAGTGATGTATACCCTCGCACATTGATCCCTGGCGAGCTATTGGCTCTTCCAGAGGTCGGTGTAATATTAAGATTAGCCATAGCGCCCTGCAATGCTGTCCCCACATTTGTAATCGGTCTACTTTCCAAAAACTTTTCACCAATCTGATCTACAGCTCCCGAAAGATTGATCTTTTTCTGCGTACCATAGCCAACAACGATGACCTCGTCGAGATGAGACTCTGCAGTTTCCATCAATACGTCCGCTCTGTTCTTGTCTGAGACATTGATTTCAACATCTTTATAGCCCATAAAGCGAAACAAAAGGATTGCTTTCTCTGGAACCCGTATGCTGTAACGTCCATCCTTATCGGTTTTTGTTGATATTCCAGCTACCCCCAGTACAGTCACCGTCACTCCTGCCATTGGTCCGGAAGCATCTTTCACAGCTCCTGACACTTCACGATCAGTCTGTTTTTTTTCTTTAATGACGATCGTACTTCCCATGATATCAAAGATCAAATTGCGACCACGCAATGTCTTTGCCAATGCAGCCCTTACATCAGATCCTGCCACAGAGATATCGACACGTGAGGCATTTTCAAATAGCCTTTCGTCGTAAAACAGACGCAACTTCGTCTGGTTGGAAATCTCTTTAAGGACAGTTTCAATTTTGGCATTCTTCAAGGACAGATTTACTTGTTGCGCATATCCAGATGCTCTAACACCTACCGTAAATGCCAGCAACAGTACACAAATCAACTTCATAGTCAAAATGACTTTAATGCTTAGGGTATAAGAATGACTTCTCCGGTCCCCCCATGCTATTAATGGAGAAAAAAATTTCATAACTTTGAATTGTTAAGGGTTTAATAATCTATAGAATTCGTACTTCGATAAATTTGGCCTTTTACAACAGGGGATGCGTCAACATCCCCTTTTCTATTGTATAGAACCTTTTGGTTAATTCGTCTGGTTATATCATATCTTATAAATTTTAATTGGTGAAAAATTTAACTGTACTAACGAATGATTATATGCCGTCCATCTATTTCAAACTTTCGGTTTGTCGCAAACGACAGAATATTCAACACCTCTGAAAGTCTGGATTCCCGGCTAAGCGTTCCATTAAACCTATTGCTTACGGTGATATCCTCCGCATTAATAAAATCCACATTATACCACCTAGAAATTTGACTAATAATTTCCGAAAAGCTGCTACCCTCAAGTGAAAACTCGCCCCGTTGCCAAGCGGTATTTTTTTGTATGTCTGCTGGCTGTATACGTATTTTATCCGTACTAATGATGGCTTCATTTCCTGGGAGAAGATAGGCTTCGTGCCCTTGACTCATAATTTTCACCTTACCTTCTACCAATGAGGTATTGATTTCTTTATGGTAGGCATTTACATTAAAACTCGTACCGAGTACCTCGATAACAGAGTTTTCAACTTCGATCCGAAAAGGTTTTTTGGCATCTTTGGCTACTTGAAAAAAAGCTTCTCCAATCAATTTTACTCGGCGTTCATCCCCTTCAAATTGATCTGGGTACTGTAATGTTGAAGCAGCGTTTAACCATACTTGGGTACCATCGTTCAACACAATACTATAGGTGCCCGCTGCTGGTACTTCTAATTTCAGATTCCCCTTAAGTTCTGCAGACTTTATGTTTTCGACCTGATCTTCCTTTCCCAAAGAATGTGTTTCCCCATGCTCATTGGAAAGTCTCGCATAACGCTCACCAGGCAGAATATCATTTTTATACAGGCCTGTTGTATCCGGAGTAATGGCCGCAAGCTGTGGAGCAGGGCTTGTTTGTCCTTGTTGCAAGAATAAAACAGTAATAGTTAACGCAAAGAGAACTGAAGCTGCAATGGCAATCCGTTTCCAGGTAAACACATTTTTGTTAGGTTTCATCTTATTCATCTCCCCTTCAAATTTGTGCATCAAAACATCTTTGGATCGACCTAGCAATGCCTCTCTTTCATCCTTTGGCAATGTTGGTTCATCATCTAATGAATAGAACCATTTGGATACAAGCTGTTCTTCTTCTGGATTGCACTCCCCTCTCAAATATTTTTTTAGTAATTTTTGAGCATGCTCTCTTTGATTATCTTCTGTCATATATCTATATAACCTTAGATAACGGATAGAAGTACCGAAAAAAAATGATTTTTATTTCGCCTTAAGCTTTAACCGACTTAAAGCCAGTGAAATATTATTCTTCACGGTCTGTTCGGATATTGATAGTCGAAAAGCGATTTCTTTAATGCTTAAGCCTTCGATACGGCTGAGATTAAATGCTGACTGCATTGTGGAGGGCATCTTAGCAACTTCATTATCCAGCAAAAACGAGAGTTCTTTAACCATCAATTTCTCATCGCTGTTACTTGCACCAACTGGTTCGTTGGTCAGTGGAAACACAAGTCGCTCGAAATATGAAATCCGTTTTTGATCCCTTGCCATCCAGTCAATGACTTCGTATTTAGCAGCTTTGAAAAGATAGGGGTAAATAGATTCGTCGATTTCTATTTTATAGCGTCTGTTCCATAAAGATGTAAAAACCTCCTGAAGGATATCTTCAGCATCTGTAATAGAACCAATCCGCTTTAATATAAAACTTAATAAAATATCCGCATAGCGATCAAATAACACCGAAAATGCCTGTGTATTGCCTTCTCTCACAATATCAAACAATTCTTTATCAGACAGATCTCTCATGACACATTGATTATTATGTACACTATATCAGATTTCCAGAGGATTTTTACAAAGGTATAATTGTGATGTTAATATAACATTAAATTGTACATCCTGCAAGCTACAAAATAATAAATTTTAAAAATAGAGTATTTAAATTAGGTGAAGATCGAGTAAGCTTATAATACTCCATTTCTGATCAAGTATAAGTTTTCCAAATTCTACAGTTATGCCGTAAAAAAACTAGGAACTACTGGGAACTGCTATTATTGGGACAGAAATAGCTTCATATTGACAAAAAATATTGTTCAGAAGTAGGGCTAACGAATTATTCAAGGGACTTACCAGTGTTAATTTTATGGAATTACACCCGTTAAAAGTGGCAAACTTTTTGATTATTTCTGCAAAAGGCTCTACCCAAAATTCGAAGTCTATAGACTGTTTTTCTATATGCAGATGGATCAGTTCAAGTTGCCTATTTTTTCGATGCGCTTTGCAGTCTACTCTGCCGATAAATGTATTGCCAAATAAAATAGGTAAACAAAAATATCCGTATTGTCTTTTCTCCTTTGGTGTGTAACATTCAATTCGATAATCGAAATTGAAAAACTGCTGAACCCGATCACGATGAATAATAGCATTGTCAAACGGTGATAGCAAATTAATTTCCTCACGAATCTTAGTTATTCTTCTGTCTACTAAATCTCGGAGAACATAAACTGACGGATAGCCTTCAATAGTAACTTTTTCTATTATATCATCCTCAATCAGCGCATTTAAAACGTCATTTACATTTTTCCTGATCGTTTCGCCCGCTTTAAGATGAGTAATCTGTTTTACAGTAGTCCATCCATATGCTCTTAAATAAGTTTTCACTAAATACTCGGCAAACTCAAGTGAACTTGGCCTCGTCAGGTCGATATCATTTGGTAGTACTCTTTCTGCGATATCATACGTCTTTTGCATTCCATCGCGTTCAGAAATCATTAAATCCCCCTGCAGAAAAAGCCGTTCCAAAGCAATTTTTGCAGGTTTCCAATTCCACCAGCTTCCCAGTTTTTTAGTTTCATTTTCGAAGTCTCTTGCTCTTTTGGGACCTTCAGCCCGAATGGTATCTATGATATACAGCATCATTTTAGGGTCAGCATTGTAGTAATGTGATTCATTTTGTTTTACTTCCAACATTCGCGGTAAAACAAAGCGAAAATCTTTCATCGGAAGATAAGATGCAGCGTGAAACCAATATTCAAATACCTGATGCTCCTTTACCAGCTCTTCGAGATAGCTCATTTTGTAATCAGGGACCCTTGTCCAAAGCGTATGGTGATGGGCCCTTTCAACAATTGATAATGTATCTATCTGTAAATAACCGAGGTGATCCAGTGCATTGAGCACGGCCTTTTTTCCTTTTCCGAATGCTGATCTGCGAAGTAAGCCCTGGCTTTCTAATGTGATATTTTTCAGCTGCTGTATGGTCAATTTTCGCTGCATTTCTTTAAGTTTATTTTCTTACAGAAAGATAGATGTCTACTTCTGCAGGCTATCCAACATTCGTTTAGTCTTTAACGAGGGCTAACATCGATATTAATCCCGACAACCGCTATGTATTGTTATGGCTCAATGGAAACGATCAATGAACCTTCTATGATTCAATCAAATTTACGAAATAAAGTGTGCCGCAGTAGCTGTGTGATTTTTTTTGTTATTTTTAAAGTAAATAATGTTATTAATTATATAATCAATTATGAGTAAAGTTACTAAAGAAGATGTTGCGGATGCAGAAAATCAGCTTTTCTTAGCCCAGTTGGCAAGCAATGTGGATGCTCTGGACCAGCTATTATTTGATAATCTCATTGCAGTTGCACCAACGGGACAAATGCTAACCAAAGAAATGGATTTAAATGCGCATAGAACAAAAGCAATGATTATTGAAGAGGCTTCCACAGAAATTGATGATATCAGAATAACCGGAGATACCGCGCTTTCCGTCGTTACGATGACGGCAAAAGGTAAGGTAATGGGAGCTCCATTGGAAGGAAAATTCAGGTATTTCAGGGTTTGGAAATATGTTGATGACAAATTAAAAGTCATTGGTGCAAGTTTCATGCAATTGCCGGAATAAAGATGTAATGAGTCGCTTGCATCTATAGCTCGTTGATGTTAAACCAGATGCTATATGGAACCAATCGGTATACCTTAAGAATATCATGTGACGCACTTGCTTATAATGCGATATCTGACACAACAGATGACCGTATTGAATTTAAGTATGAACTTGACACAAAAAATACAGTTCGTATTTAGATTTTTTCAATAGGCAAAAAACCTTAGTTTCATGCAGATATACCTTATACCAATTTTTTTATGATATGATTTTTCTTTCAGTTTCTCATAATTGACAATTAATTAGAATAAATTAGTAACATAAAGACCATATAATCAATAAATACTAAAATTATGAACATAAAGAGAACGTTTCTATTTTCGCTATTCTTTATAACCTTTACTATAGTATATCCACAAGACAAGCCAAAAACATTACTTTGGAAAGTTTCAAAAAATGGAAGTGAAAGTATTTCCTACTTATTTGGAACATTTCATCAAGTTAATCCTGATTTTTTCGATTCTTTATCAATTGCAAACCTGCATTTAAAAAATAGTGAAATTTTATTTGTTGAGGCATATTCAGACCCTAATACTGATACGACTAAAGCAGAACAAAATAAAGATGCAGCTCTATTTGAAACGTGGAATAAAGAAAAGTGGAAATCTAAACTAAACTCGAGACAGTTTGTCATTTTTGAAAAATTTGTGAACAGTAAATGGGTCGATGAATATGTTTACAAATTACATCCTGCACAGTTAATGTTTTTGCTCCAATATATGTATATACAAGGTGTATGCGATACCCTCAACAGAAGTTCATACGATCCTATGGATACCAGAATTACACAAATTGGGTTAGCACATAAATTGGCCGTTATAGGCCTTGATAAAAATCAAGCTCAGGACATTAAAATATCTACTGAGAAAGACGAGAGTTTGTCCTTAAAAAATACGTTAAAACAGGATGTAATCTATATTGATTATATTTTGAAAAAAAACACGAATAATCCGACTGCTAAAATTTTACGGGATTATAAAAACAAAAATTTGGATTATTCTTTAAATAAAAGCATAAAAGGCAATTCGTACTTGCTGAATGAAAGAAACAATAAATGGATGGCTCAGCTTACCGAATCGTTTAAAACTAAAAATTGCTTTGTCGCAGTTGGATTCCGACATCTATGTTATAAAACGGGGTTAATTCAACAACTTAGAAGAGCGGGATATAAGGTTGAACCAGTGGCACTTTAGCAACCAACAAATATTTATTGACAAGGTACAATTATTACCCAAATAACATACTGTCAAATAGAATAGTACTACATTATCTTATTGACGGTTATTCGAATGAAGAACTCGAGGATATGTAAGGCAGTTATATACTAAGACCTAACAAAAGTGGAGTTAAAAAATCATCATAGGATGGAGTGTTTAATTGGACTCTGCTATTTCGATAGCACAACCTGTTTATGACTAAAACCTTTCGCTGATTGCTGTACCTTTAACAACCCAAAAATCGATTTTGGACATTATTTGTTCAAAATCGAAGGACACTTTAATTAAATAACTGAATAGTTATTGTTTCAATGATTGAAAAACAATATTTTTGTCAAAACCCAAATTATGAAGAAGTTTTTCAAAATTCTTAAGTACGCATTTGTTTCCATATTAGCCGTTCTTGCACTGGCGTTTAGCTATATATTCATTTCCAACAAGATTTTCATCGGAACAGTTAACAAGAAAAATACAGATTACCTCAGCCTGCATAAAGTGCAGATTACGGATAGTATTCCAAGTAAGTTATTCGACGATAACTTCTATAATTCGGACATCATTTTGCTCGGGGAAATCCATGGTTATGCGGATAACCAAAAACTGGATAAAGAGCTTCTTTTATACTTGAATAAAAAACTGAATATTAGGTACTATATCGCTGAGATGGATAGTACGAATGCAGACAAATTAAACAGTTTTCTTTCAAAATCCGTAAAAGATGAGGCATTGCTAAAAGAGGTTGTCAGCGCAATACGCAAACGCATCCCTCAACAATCGAGTGTCGAATTATATCGTAAATGGATCGAAATATATGACTATAATCAAAAGCTAGCTGACAGTGCAAAAATCAGCGTCATTGGCATTGACAAAAGTTTTGTAAACGATAAATCGACTATATCCCGAGATTCGGCAATGGTGCTTAATCTGGAGGACTATATCAAAAAGCATCATCTAGAAGGTGAGAAATTTTATGGATTATTTGGCTTCTTCCATGTATTGCAAAAAGGAAAAGATACAACTGGCGTTCCCTTCGCTGCGAGATTAAAAAACAAGGGTCGTAAAATAACAAGTCTGGTCAGCTATACCCTTGATAGTGAAATGTATCTCCCCAAAAATCCGCAATTCCCAACGCCACCGGACGAAAAAGTAGATTGGATAAATGCAGATGGGCCCCTGATGCTCGTGAAAGGAATTAACGATCTAAAGGAGTTGAGCCAGCCGAATAGCATTTCATTGTTTAAGCTAAATGCGAAGAATTCGCCTTATTTGGATTCTCAAGATCTAATATCGGTGAAGTCACGAATGTTTGGTGAAAATATTATCCCCAGCGATAAGACCCATACGACAGATTATTTTCAATATGTATTTTTATTGCGAAACTCTAAAGCGCTTAGGAAACTGGATTAGGAGCTTCATTTCATTGCAAAACTGTAAATTTCGGAGGTCCTAGTCAGGTGATCCCGTGAAACCTTAAACAGGCAAGTCTTATTGGCTATAAATCATTTCTAAAGGTTTTAAAATCATTTTTATAAGTCACTTCTAAAGTAGATTTATGTGGCCGTTTTGTACCATAAATCAATCGTTCCCAGTACTGAAATATCGAACATGCTGATGATCTATCCGAAAACTGGATGAGAAGATGCTATTCCTCACAAAAAAGTCAATATTCGAGAGCATACGCTTCGTGAGCAGCCGACTGTATTAAGCAAAATGGAACGATTAGTATTCAATTGAAATCATGAAAGACAACAATTGAAAAACTTATCCACACAGATAATTCTATTAAAAACATTTTTTATCTTGGAAGAGCAAACGACTATATGAAATAGCATTTATGGAAATCACCGAATCACAGATTGAATCTCTCGCCCCCAATGCAGCTGCTGTCAAAAACGGGCGAGATTTAGCAGCTAAAAATAAATTTTCAAATCTCTACATCGATGCTGACAACACCATAATTTGGGGGGATTGTGCTGGCAGCGGTAAAAATCCCTATTCATGCTCTGCGGATTTCTTTGAGAAATCGAATCCAGTATTTAGATGCAGTTGTCCGAGCCGCCAATTTCCTTGCAAACATGGCATCGGGCTACTTTTTGCCTATAAAAATGGTCTCACTTTTAACGCTAGCGATATACCATCTGATATAATAGACAAGCGCAGTAAAATTGAGAAAAAGCAGGAGAAAAAGGAATTACTCCAACAAACGCTAAAAGAGAAGGTAGATCAACCTAAAAAGATCAATGCAACAGCGTTAAAGAAGAAAACAAGTACCCAGTTAACCGGCATTGAACTCGCAGAAAAAATCTTGTTTAATATAATACAAAACGGACTTTCATCAATTGATCAAAAGGAACGGAAAAACTATGAAATACAAATAAAAGAGCTGGGGAACTATTATATATCTGGAATTCAGACTTCGTTCCAACATTTTTTAATCTTACTAAACGACGTCAAGAATGAGCAATTTACACCTGCGATCGATCAACTTAATTATATCCATAGCTTGCTCAACAAAGCCAGAACTTATCTCCAAAGTCGGTTGGATAATCCAGATAGTCCCATCGATACAAGTTCTTCAATTGAAGAACAAATTGGAACGATATGGAAATTGACAGATCTCACTTCTTATGGTCTCTATGAAGAGAACGCGGAATTGATGCAACTTTCTTTCGATTCATACGACAATCCTGCCCGTCGAGAATTCGTTGATGAAGGAATTTGGATAAATATGAAATCTGGTGTACTGTATAAAACAAAAAATTATAGACCGCATAGAGCTCTAAAATATGTTAAAGAAGATAACAGCTTTAGTGATATCTTGCAACTTGAAGAGCTTTTCATCTATCCGGGTGGATTAAATCCACGTATCAGGTGGGAATCGGCCAGTCAGACACAAAGAGCACCTTCGACCCAAGACATCGTTGCACTCCACCAGTATGCATCAATAAATTATGCTGAACTATTCAAAGGAGTAAAAAACAGTATTAAAAACCCCTTGGAAGATAAAAATCCTGTTGTTTTAATACATGTCCACCATACCTTCTTAAACGGAAATGATCTCGTTGTTGAAGACGGTAACGGTTACAAATTGACTTTAGTAGATTTCGAAATAAGTACAGTAAAACCAACAAAAATCTTACAGCGCCTTATTTCCGAATATCCCAAACAAACTAGCCTTTTGGTTATGTTAGATAATAATATCACATCGGGGCTTTTTACAGGACAACCTTTATCCCTGATCATAGGCGATCAATTGGTAAAACTATTGTATTAAAACTTATTTGACCTTCCGGCGTCATAATTACACAATTAAACACATTGCAATGAAAATTCAAGCCTTGTACGACCTACAACAAGAAATAAACAGATTGTTTATTGCAGGAAGCAAGTTTTCACAGGATGATCCACGTTTGTTGAAATTGATTCCAGTTTTTGAAAAAATGGGGGAAAAAGCGCCTGTCTTTAAAAAAATAGCTGGAGATATCGATGAATTGACAAGGGCAAATGCTCAAGAATCCGCCTCCAAATTAATGGCTATCAGCACACTATTATACGCCGTACTCTACACACAAGGAGAAGACATTGTTGCTAATCAACAACAAGAAGTACAGTCGCCCAGTTTTGACATACAAGAGATACAGACATCAAACTCTTATCTCACATTAAAACCTATTATAACAGCGCTCACACAAAGCAATAGTGGTCGACTAGAGATTTTGGAAGATGCCTACAAAAGGAACATCTTTAGGGATTTTCGTCTAATGCCTTATCTCGATCAGGCCTTAGGAGATAAATACAGTGAATTAGCTGATTATATTGCAGAGCCAATTGCTAGTCAGGCGGGAAAAATGCTTATCCCATTTTTGTTGACAAGTTTTAAGTATGAGGATAAAACTGAAAATGTGCGCCGTTTGCGAATTTTAGACAAACTGCACTATACAGACATTCAGGAGATTATCGACAATATCTTCAGCAACAATCTGCCTAATTTACAAGAAGAGGCTATCAATATATTAGCTAAAAACCCTAACAACGAACAATTTATCATTCAGCTTGCAGACGATAAAAATAAGCAGGTCCGTGAAGCTGCCTATAAGGCCTTGTCAAATTATAATTCCGAAACAAGTCTAAAGAAATTGGTAAATGCGTTTAAAAATTTAAAGAACAACAAATCATTAAATGCGTTAGTTTCTGCCCTATCCCGGTCCTCGATGCCTTACTTTTTTAAGGAAGTCAACGATCATTTCAATGAAAAATTGGAAAATTTTATCCAATTAGATCCTGCTGCAGAAGAGAAAATTGTATTGGATAAATTGGGAGAAATAGCTGTCGGATTTGAATTATTCGCGAACAAAGATAGGAAAGAAGTCTACGAGCTTTTCGATAAGTTTTTATTATCGGAAACGATCAACAATCGTATCCAAAGCAAAAAATCAATCTTTAACGAGCCAGCACAAGACGTCGCATACAGTATCTCTTACGTATTAAACAGTTTTGATAAAGTCAGTAGGCTACATTACCTGGAGCAGATCGTTCCAAAAATGGCAAAAGATAATTGGCAGATACCGATTTTCAGAAATTATTTCTATGCCGCTTTTGCCAACAATCTTTCCAGTGATAAGATCTTTAATCTGTTCAAAACAGCTTATGCAAAAGGTTTTATTGACGAAAGTGACCTATTTAATATTGTCTATCCCCAAACAGGTTATCTCGTTCCTGAGGAAACCGCACCTCGACCCCCACAACAGGTCTTAAGTAAGCAATGGGTACCGGTTTTGTACGAGAGGCTGCGTGAAATGAAAAATTGGAACGAGAATCTCACGCGTCTGTTTCAATTGATCCACATTACGGAACAGAATAATACATCCGAATTGAATGTTTTCCTTCGAGAAAGAATTCAAAAAGAAACCCTGAGAAAAGCAGAAAACTTATTTCAGCTCGTTATGGATAGAGAGGTCTCCGATAGATTTGAGTTAATTTTTAACACATTAGCGAACCATAATACGAGTTATTATTATTCCACAATTACCAATGCAGATTATTGGAATCTGTTTCCAAAGGAATATGCAGAAAAAATCAGGACAATGAACCTTACCAAAAAAATAACGATATTCAACGAAATTGCGGATAAAATAGATGCGCTATAAAACCAAACCATTATGAATAATACCACAGATATTTTACGGTTACCAGCTGAAATATTATATAAAGACGAATTAGAGGCGTTAAAATCAGAGGATCTCAATGAAACGAAACCTATAGGTTGGCAACTCTCACCAAAGGCAGTATTCAAGTTTATCACTGGGGGAACGAGTAAGGGACTCACTATTACACCTAAATATATTGGTCACAATAGACTGGTTGAAATTGCTATTGCAACCTTACTGACCGACCGATCCCTCCTATTGATCGGTGAACCTGGGACAGCAAAATCTTGGTTATCTGAAAATCTAAGTGCCGCTATCTGTGGTGATTCAGCCAAAGTGGTTCAAGGTACGGCGGGAACGAGTGAAGAACATGTACGCTACTCATGGAATTACGCCATGCTCATTGCCAATGGTCCTTCAAATGAAGCGCTGATAAAAAGCCCAATCTATCGTGCCATGGAAACTGGTTCAATTGCAAGATTTGAAGAAATCTCCCGTTGCGCTTCGGAAGTACAGGATGCCTTGATCTCCATTCTTTCCGAGAAGACAATTGCAATCCCTGAGCTATCCCGTGAGATTCCCGCTCAACGCGGCTTTTCAATCATTGCAACTGCAAACACACGCGACAGAGGTGTAAACGACATGTCTTCTGCGCTCAAGAGGCGCTTTAATACGATCGTTCTGCCGGCTCCAGCCAATCTTGAAACAGAAATTTCTATTGTCACAAAACGGGTCGCAGAAATTTCTAACAATTACCAATTAAAAGCTGCCCTTCCGACGAATCAGGTCATTGAAAAAATTGTAACTATTTTCAGGGAACTGAGACAAGGTCAGACACTGGATGAAAAGCAGAAGCTCAAAGCCCCTACAGGTGTCATCTCTACTGCTGAAGCAATCTCACTAATTACCAACAGTATGGCTCTAGCTGGCAGCTTTGGAAACGGATCCATTACCGACGAAGATCTCGCAGCTGGCTTACAAGGTGCCATCATAAAAGACGAAGAAAAAGACAAAATAGCGTGGAAGGAGTATTTGGAGAATGTGATGAAGAAGCGAGGTGCTGAATGGCGTGGATTATATAACTCCTGTTCAGATATGAATAAATAAGGAGATTGGAGCAAAATAAGTCATGCATAAAGATTTAAACATATTTGGAATAAGACACCTATCGCCAGGAGGATCCTTTCATCTAAGAGCATATCTGGAACAAATAAAACCAGACTGTATTCTTATTGAAGGTCCTTCGGATGCAACGGATCTCTTACTTCAATTAGGGAATAATGACGTAAAACCTCCCGTGGCACTCTTAGCATATACCAATGCGTTGCCTATTGAAACCATCTTGTATCCTTTTGCCTCCTATTCACCAGAATACGAAGCACTGTCATGGGGACTAAAAAAGGGCTGTACAATTCGTTTTATTGACTTACCTACTGACATCCTTCTGAAATTAAAGCAACGAGACAATCAAACTGATCCAGAGATCAAGTCGGAATTCCACCGCTTTCAAAACAAAGTATACGACAATGTTGCGGGGCTGTTTGGAGAGGATAATTATGAGAGTTATTGGGAACGCAATTTTGAACATAATTTGAGTTTACATAGCTACAATCAAGGAATTAGTCTCGAAGCAACCGAAATACGTCAATTGGTCATTGATAAAGAAGCACTTGCTCTCCCTTATGATCATGCATACAATGAAGTACGTGAAGCTCATATGCGCCGGGAGATAAAAAAGGCTATTGCCGAAGGTTTCAGTCCAGAAAAAATAGTCGTCATAGTAGGCGCTTATCATGTTGAGGGTATTCAAACAGATCGTACGACAATGTCTGATGAAACGTTAAAAATGATCCCTCGCGCAGAGAGCAACATGACACTGATGCCCTATTCATACCATCGCTTGAGCAGTCGAACGGGCTATGGTGCTGGTAATAAAGCACCTTATTATTTCGAACTAATGTGGCAGCAGCTACTGGAACAGAACCTTGGTGATTTATCGGCGATCTATCTTTCTTCCATCGCAAACAATCTCCGGACCCAGGGACATAATGCCTCGTCAGCAACCGTTATCGAGGCAATACGGCTAGCTAATGCTTTAACAGCTATGCGTGGTGGCGAATACCCCGTATTACAAGATCTTCACGATGCAGCTATCACTTGTTTTGGAGCAGGAGAACTAGCCATCGTTGCCGATGCACTTAACCGTGTAGATATTGGTACAGCGATCGGTAGCTTACCGGAAGGTATTAGCCAAACACCTGTCCAAGAGGATGTCGCTCGCGAATTAAAGCGATTGAAATTAATCGACTACAAATCGGCTATCGCGCAGGAACTCACGCTCGATCTTAGGGAAAATATTAAGGTAAAATCTACAGAAGCAGCTTTTATTGACCTCAATCGCTCCACTTTTCTCCATCGCTTAAGTGTATTGAAAATTGGGTTTGCCAAACAACTTCATGTGAATCAAGAGACTGCATCCTGGGCCGAAAAATGGGTTTTACAGTGGACTCCAGAAGTAGAAATTGAAATTGTAGAAGCTAATTTAAAAGGCGAAACGCTAGAAATTGCAGTAGCGTATCAACTAAAAGAAGAACTTCAAAATGGCGATTCATTAGCCGTTGCAACTGCAGTGATAACCAAGTCCTGCTTGTGTGGGTTAACGGATATTTTTTCAAATGCCTTGGCGGTATTACAACATAAGCTTGTTGAAACGGTAAGCTTTAGCGATATCACCGAAGCATCTCGTCAACTATCTTTTATTTTACAGTATGGTTCACTGCGCAATTTTAACCTTGAGCCATTATTTCCGTTATTGCAACAACTCTTTCTGCGTGCAGCATTACTCCTTGTAGAAAACTCTGCTTGTGACGATAAAGCGGCAACGGCTATTATCAATGGTATCACACAAATGGAAACAGTTGCGAGAGAACACTATGAATTGGTCAATACAGAGATATGGCATAATGAAATTAAGGTGCTGGCCCAAAGAGATGATCTGAACGCCAAATTGTCTGGCATCGCCTTCTCCATTTTACTCGAACATAATTTTGTCAATGAAGAGGAATGCGCCAGAGAAGTTTCTAGACGCTTATCCCTAGGCATTCCAGCAGATATTGGTGCGGGCTGGTTTGAAGGCCTTGCCGGTCGCAATAGATATGCTCTATTGTCCCGAATAGGCCTTTGGCGAGAACTTGACAACTATGTACAAATGCTGGATAAGGATGAATTTATGCGAGCGCTCGTCTTTCTCCGAAGAGCTTTTGGAGACTTTGAATCTAACCAAAAAAATTCTGTTGCTGAATTACTTGGCGATCTTTGGGGAACAGGAGCCGAATCAACTGCCGAATTTCTATCAAAAGAGCTCAATGAGGAAGAGACAACGAAATTGGATGAATTGAATGATTTTGACTTTGATTTTTAATCAAATTAACCCTTTATAATCATGACCGAAGATATAGATAAATCAAGATGGAGATTGATTCTTGGTGAAGATACAAGAGCATTAAATAACATTGCATTAAGTCCCGAACAATCACTTATGGATCTAACGCTTGCGGCCTTATATAATGGAGATCAGAAGCAACAAGCTTCGAGCAAAGCAGCTGGAGCGGGACGTGGAATCCCCAATTTAGCAAAATGGCTGACTGATGTACGCTCATTTTTCCCTGCGGATATCGTTAGTGTTATACAAACTGATGCCATAGAAAAAAAGGGAATGACCAAACTATTATTGGAACCGGAAACATTAAAGAATGTAAAACCCGATATTTCCATGGTAGGAACGTTAATGGCATTAAAAGGGCAGATCCCAGAGAAATCAAAAGAAACTGCACGTGAACTTGTTCAATCTGTTGTAGATGAAATCATGAAAAGAATCGAGCAGGACACTCGTCGTGCAATAAGCGGTGCTTTAAACAAAAAACAGCACAGCCCCTTGCCTAACTTTTCGTCGATCGATTGGAAACGGACAATACATCGAAATCTAAAAAATTACGACGCTAAGAATAACCGTATTATACCAGAAAAATTCTACTTTTTTGAAAGCAGCCAACGTCAAAAAAGTTGGACTGTTGTCCTAGATATTGACCAAAGTGGTTCTATGGCCGATTCCATTATCTATTCATCTGTCATGGGATCTATTTTTGCCAGTATGCCCGCCTTAGATACCCATGTCGTAGTCTTTGATACGGAGGTCTCGGATTTAACCGAACTGTGTCGTCATGATCCAGTTGACATGCTATTTGGGGTACAATTGGGAGGAGGAACGGATATCAACAAATCGGTTGCTTATTGTCAAGAATTAATTACCGACCCGCAAAAAACTATATTTATCTTGATATCGGATCTGTATGAAGGTGGAGTACGCAAAGGATTGCTTCGCAGGCTCAATGAAATGCATCAAGATGGTGTTAAAGTCATTACCTTATTAGCTCTTTCTGATCAAGGTAAGCCAGACTACGACGTTAACCTGGCTCAGGATATCAGCAAACTGGGAATACCAGCTTTTGCATGTAGCCCTGATCGATTACCTGAACTTGTCGCAGCAGCAATAAAAGGAAACGATTTAAATGGATTTGTAAATCAAGCTAGCAATAAACCTCAATAATGACTAAAAAGATATAGGCATCACTATAAGCAATCACGAAATACCATAGAAAAATTCTTCGCATATGAACTGATCTCTCGAAGACGATTCAATTTTATTGCATCCGTAGACCATGAATGCTGTCGACAGCGTAGTATCTACAAGCTATCATAAAGAATTAGAATAACACTTTATAACTACTAGCAGCAAAATCAGGCATAGAAAGATCGATGAGCTAATAAACTATTGGAGAGTTGAAAGTTTAGAAAAGCCATTTCAACAAAGTTGACCAATTTAAAAAAAACACTAAATTTTTCACCGATATATTGGTGCTTTCACCGATTAAAACAAGCCCTTCACCTAAATAATACCAAGAAGGGAACTCGAAAATAACTAAGTTAGATGTACAAAATAAGATTGTACCATTAGCATTTAAGCAACATAACTTTAATAATAGATCCCAAATGAAAAAACACTTAAGTATAGCGTATTCTTATCATAAATCGTCGACTCAATATGCGAAAGAGAGATTACATAAAAGCGTAATTTTACTCTTACTTTTTCTATTATTTACAACCAACATCATCGCCCAAACTACAACATACACAGTAAAAGATATAAAATTTAAAAGTAAAAGGATTGAATTAGCGGGGACAATTTTCACCGCTTTAAATTCGAAAATTGGAATTGTCATAGTCCACGGATCTGGACAAGAACTTAGATCGAATAAGTTTGCAGCAATGTTGGCTAAAAATGGGATATCTGTATTGACTTATGATAAGAGAGGGGTTGGTGAATCAGGAGGGGAATATGCCGGTCCTGAAGTTGGTACGAATAATATTGACTCAGCAAACCTCAATCTTCTAGCGGAGGATGCCAGTGAAGCAGTTTTAACCCTTAAAAATTATTTTGGAAAAAAACTAACACATATTGGTCTCTCGGGGGGAAGCCAAGCTGGTTGGATTATTCCTTTGGCATCAAATAAATCAAACAACGTGGATTTTACGGTCATTTTTAGTGGACCAGTAGTTCCTACATTGGAACAGCTCCGTTTTCAATTTTTTACCGAAGGAAAGGCAAATTTTTGGTCAAATCACACCGAGCAAGAGGTAAGGGACCATATCCGAACTGCCCCCGATAGATATAAATTTATTACAACCGATCCGCAGGTATCCCTTCGCAGTTCAAATACACCAGGAATCTGGCTTTTTGGTGGACAAGATGTCCAAATCCCTGTCGGTTTATCCATTGATCATCTCAATTTACTTAAAATTGAAGGGAAACCCTTTGAATACTGTCTATTTCCAGAAATGGGGCACTTTTTAACAGCTTCGGACTCTTCAGCTCCTATTAAAATAGCTATAAATTGGATCAAAAAGCTAAGCGAAAAAGCAAAATAGAAGCGAAAAAAAGCTCATTTCTTAAATAATTAGAAATCAACAGATCGTTCTGATAAAGTTCCACCACAGCAAAAGGTATATGTATACAAATTTTTAAGTATTTTTATTTAAAAATTATAACCGACATAATGACTTTAATAAGAATCTTGGCCCAAATCTGGTTTACAATAATACTGATTACTGTCAACTTATTACTCAATACACAAGCCGTTTCTGCGCAACAGGATTTCCAAATTATGGGGATCGGAAAGACAATGTCAGATAACGATATTATCTACCTCATTTACAGGCAAGATGGGAAGCTTGTTATAGATTCGACAAAGGTCAAGAATAATTCCTTTCGATTTAAAGGAAAAATCGGGAACTCTCCCCTTTCTGCTTCATTGTCCAGAAATCAGAATCCTACCAATAATAATTATAATTTCATAAGTGACCGTAAGAACATTTTCCTGGAGGCAGGGAAAATAATCTTGAGAAGCAATGACACCCTCAGCAATTCTGTTCTTTCAGGTACAGACTTAAACCGAGTACTTCAGTTGAAAAATGAAAGATTGTTTCGTATCTCAAATGAACTAAAAAGTATAAAAGACCCCTACTTTTTTAATGCCCAGGAATTGAAAGATACTATTTTGGTAAAACAAAATCAACGGATTATAGATTCGTTGTATTTCATTTGGAAAGATCAGGAATTGGATTTTGCCCGAGATTTTCCCGACTCCTATATTAGCCTTGATCTGGTCAACCAGATTTCAAAAATGAACAGGTTAATAGATAAAACCGAAATGGTCTTCAATGGATTGAGTGAGCGACTTAAAGCGATGCCACAAGCAGATATCGTGAGAAATAATATCAGAGAGAAAAAGAAAATACGAATAGGAAATGATGCACCTTTATTTGACATGAAAGACATCCATGGAAATATTGTTCAATTGTCATCCTATAGAGGGCAGTTCGTCTTAATCGATTTCTGGGCCTCTTGGTGCTTACCATGTCGAAACGAACACCCCAACCTGATTGAAATCGACAGATTATATGGGAAGCGAAATTTTTCTATTATTAGCATTTCCATTGATCGTAAAGAAGATGATTGGAAAAGAGCTGTCAAAAAAGATGGTCTCACATGGAACCAATTGTGCGATTTAAAGGCTAGCAATAGTGACGTTTACAAGCAATATGGAATTACAACAATACCTGCTAGTTTTTTGATAGATCCTGACGGAAAAGTAATAGCGAAGGATCTGAAAGGTGATGCGCTAAAAAATAAAATTCATGAAATCGTAAAATAAATTTAAGGCCGCTCAATTTCATAAAGTTCTACAAGCAACAAGGTTTGTTGAACTAATAATCTTAACAGTCTTACCTATAATTTGTATTACTCTCTATTCGTTCATCCGGATCTTCCAGAGGTCGCTCCTCCAATTCAGCTATATAATATTTTAGATCCAACAACATATCTTGATGAGGTTTGGCAAATTTTCCAAAAAAGTAGCGATGTACGAAATAGAAAATTAGTCCATAGAGAGCGAATCTAAAAAGGACCATAGTGTTTAATATTGACGCAAGATTAAAGGAATGGATATTCTTTAACGAGAGTGCGGTGATCAGCATGAAATAGAGCGCTATTCCCGTCAATTTATTGAACCTCAAATAAGCGGAGATAAGCTGTTGTATCTTCTTGAAACGATCAATTAAAGGTAGGTCTGCCTCATAATTCTGACGAATATTTTTTCGCAGTTTATAGGCGACATAAATCATTACCGCTTCAACCAACGAGCCCAGAACAAAATAATATCCCCAGAATGCGCTGTCATAGTAATACAGAAGAATACCAAGGGCAAGGATGACAAGCACGGAGCGATATTGCATATTCTTCCTTAAGTTCTGTTCGATCAGATCAAGCAAGCTTGTTGATCTTTGTGTAGTTATTTTTTCTATAGTATTTTCAGGTAAGTGCATCATTGTTGGTTGACCATCCATACTATTTTTTTGCATTTTATATTTCAGTTGATCTAGTTCCATGGTGATAGTTGTTTGCTTAATTCCTTCAATTTTGTTTTAATTCTCGATATTTTTACGGCTACATGGTTGGGCGTCATACCCATAGTCTCTGCAATATCATTGTAACTATAGTCTTCAAGATAGAGTGCCACCAAGGCTTTCTCCACCTTATTCAACTTACTTATTGCCTGATACATCACCAAAATTTCCTCATCCTCACTGTAAATGATTTCGCAGTAGCTTTCTTGACTAAACTGTAATTCTGCAAGATTGTTCCGGCGATCCCGCTTGATATATGTGATAGCCGTATTCAATCCTACTCTATATAGCCAGGTTTGAAATTTGGCATCACCTCTAAAGCTTTTGAATGATTTCCAGGCCTGTAATACGATTTCTTGAAATAAATCTTCCCGATCGGCTTTATTGTCTAGATACATGCAGCATATACGATGTATGATCTTCTGATTGGAAGTTATTAACCTAATAAAGTCTCTTTCAATGTCCATACTTTTCTGAGGATGTCTTATTTTATAGTGCTTTACTTTGTTAGTCTCTAAAAAGTTAAAAACATTACAACAGAAATAAAAAAAGCTATGCCGACCATATTCTTTAAAATATCGGATACATCTCACCGCATCTCATTGGGCCCAAAACGCTCTTATTACTGTTATCCATCAACGACTTTCTTTGGAGCTTTTTACAAAAAAATCTTGGACGCGATCATTTAGCTTGTGAAAATTAGCACTTATCCCAATAATTCTCCACGATATGCTTTAAGAAGGCCGTGTAAAAATTCAAATGTGCGGGTTGGCTAAATACAGAAAATTGATCGTGAGAGGTGTGGAATCCCATGTAAAACAGCCAAAACCCCAATGAAAGATAGGGTACCAGCGCTAATTCCTCATCTTCGACAGGGCGTATAAGACGATATCCATCCAAGAAGATACGATAGGAGTCATGAGCAGCCTGCTGTGTCATCCTCCCAGTATATACATCTAAGATGAGGTGTTGCCAAAAGGTCATGATATCATTCACCAGCCAGCCGTACCCCATGAAATCAAAGTCAAAGAAAGTCACCGAATCATTTTCGAAATGAAAATTTTTGGGTAGAAAATCAAAATGGCAATAGCCTTTTGAAAATACCGATGGATCTATTTGCGACAGTTTTTGTTCAATACGATGAGCCATCTCACACAACCAGCTATATTCTCCAGCGTTTTCTTTAAAAACAGGTCTCAGTTTTTCCAAAGGCTTAAAAACTGTTGTCTCAAGATCGAAAGTCCATCTTTCTCCGCCCAAACTAACTGTGGATGAGGTATGGTGAAAACGTGCCATTTCATTTCCCAAAACACGAAGCTGATTTTCACTCAATGACCGGACGACCTGACCTCGCGCAAAACTGAACAACACCGCATAACGCTCCCCCTCTACTGCTTCAATTTTCTGTATTGATTCTCCCAAAATATCAGTAATCGGATAGGATACGGAAACCTTTGCCTCCTTTAAAGCTTGCAATAATTTCACTTCCTCTCCTATCTGTGGTAAACTTCGATGTGATGAACGATAAACCCGCAATATAAACTTGGCTTCAGAAGCCTCTACAAGATAGGTATCTCCTACCCCACGAAGCAGAAATTTACATTGAACATTTTCAAGTCTATATTTCGCTGAAATCAGCGAAGATAATGCGATTGGACAGAGTGTAGAATAAGTAGCAGGAAAAACAGGTTTCATTTCATAAAGATACCTGAATATGTAGCAGATCACAAATACACATCCATTGCAAAACCAAATATTCTAAAAGGTTTATTGACCTAATATTAGATTTGGATTTTTGTAATTTTACAAGAAAATTCCCCTTTTTTAAATTCCATGGCGTAAATTTATATAAATGAACACTATAAGGAATATGGCATCGATTCTACCAAACAGGCAAGTGAAAAAATACTTTTTTTTCCTGGCTTGTATTTTACTCAGTTTTTGTACCTCATGTAAGGATATTGGCAAACTGGTTGATAAGCAAAAATCGAGTTCCTATTTTATAGATTCCAAAGGACAGGTGGTCTATTGTCAGAATGGCAATTGGTTTAGCTTGGGCGTATTGCAAATGCAGGCTGATGCAAAATCGTTTGAGGTTTTGGCAGAAGATATAGGCAAAGACAAAGACTCGGTATACTTTCGTAATATGACACAAAAACTGGTAGACAGGAATTCCTTTTATGTCGACAATCAAGTTCCTAAAGATCGTTTTCACGTATATTATATTGATCAGGTCTTGGGCTTTAATGTCATTGAAGGAGCAGATCCAAAAACCTATGAACTAATAGGCAATCATATCAACTGGGCTCGGGACAAAGACCATTACTTCTACTCTAATGACATGATACAGGCCGATCGGGAAACTTTTGCATTCGTCAATGACTTTTTTCTGAAGGATAAAGATTCTGTTTATGTTTCGCCTAATATTGGAGACTTTAGGTCAGTCATGCCTAACACCGGAAATGTTGAAGCCATAAACAAGTATTACATGAGAATCGCAAATACAGTATGCTATCCGCCTTTTCAGCAAGGCTCTGCCGCCATAACGAAATCATTTGATTCCATACATACCATTCGGGTGCTTGATCAGGATATAATATGTGTCAACAATAAAACCATCCTGTTCCGAGGCAAAGATTTTAAATACACAGCTGTTGATGCTACCTCTTTTCAGTTATTTCCCGTGGATGAAAAAGATGGAATATATGCAGACAACCCTTATTCAAAAGACAAAAACCATATATACTATAATCAGGAAATAGTTCCGGATGCAGATGTAAAGACATTTATACCAATCGGTCGTGATTTCGGAAAAGACACTAAAAATGTATTTTATCAAAAACAACGGCTAGAAGATGTAGATGCCACAAGCTTTAAAAAAGACGGTGATTTTTATAAAGACAAACGAGGGAATAAATTCAGCGCTTTGACAGGAAATAAAGTGTAAATAAATATCTCCTCCGGAGGGAGCTTGCCGGAGGAGATATAATTCGTACAGATGCATATGACCTTGTAATACAAGCTTTAAATTATGTTCTTTAAAAAGATCAAATACTTGTTTTGGATTTACAAACGTATCGTAGAAAATATAACTCCCTAGTATACAGGTTTACAAAAAACTAAACGGTTGCAGCATCTATATTTGAAAAGTATCCACTAATTCCGAAGCAACATATTGTATGTGGCCAAATAAAACTCATCAATCAGTTGCTTAATTAAATCATCTTTTTTGCTATCTACGACCAATCCGACCCAATTTTTGGTTGGAAGATATTTACTTCGGATCCATTGAACAGGCAACTCCACTTGCTTTTCGGTGCGCAGCCATTCTAATCCACACTCGTTAAAATAGATCTTTTCATTAAATAAATCCATAACAACGAATGGTCTTTTCTTGAAATAGAAAATACTCATATCAAGATCGGCAAGCTCATTGAAGCTGATATATTTTTTTAGATGCATATAGGCATTAATTTCGGTCAACATAACGGTCTATTTGTTTTATCGGTTCATAAAATTATCCATTGGTCCAGATCATTAATCACACCTGATTGATTCGCTTATCAGTTGAAATTAGCTACCACTTCCCTTATTGGAATTTGGTTTATAATTCAGTTACGAATCAAAGCTAGGTGAATCGGGGCTGTTGGTTGGGGTAAATTTTGGTCTAATAGGTGGAAAAACACGAATTTTCATCACCTATTGGTTTCTTAACTGAAAAGCATTTGAATATCTTGGTATTTGAAATAGGTAGGATGACAACATCCATTCTAATATGAAAAGCGATCTTGGTATTCTTTAATTCAATTTTTCAGGACATTAAAAAAAAGATGGATCTTCGCAATCCAAGCAATCCAAAAAGTCGTAAATGCTTATAAGTACAGAAAAATTATAAACTAAAAGACTTTTGTTATGAAAAAGATAACACCAAACAATGAGTCACTATTGACCTCCGATAGTGAATTTGAAAAGAAAGATCTCGGACGTAGAGATTTTCTAAAATTTGCAGGCGCCAGTGCCGCCTCACTTGCCATTCTTAGCGTGGCAAGCTGTAAAAAAGATCGTGATGACGATATGGATAATGGTGGTAAAGGCATGTACTTCGGTAGTGGGGACATTGCCATCTTAAACTATGCCTATGCACTGGAACAGCTTGAAGCTGCCTTTTACATTCAGCTGGTCAACAATCCATACTCCGGCATTTCCGATATGGAAAAAGCTTTCTTTACAGATATCCGTGATCATGAGATTGCCCATCGAGAGTTTTTTAAAGTGGCTTTGGGAGCAAAGGCTATATCTAATCTTGAATTCAACTTATCAGGTATTAATTTTAGCAGTCGAGCATCTGTCTTAGCTACCGCTAAAACATTTGAAGATCTGGGTGTTTCGGCCTATAACGGTGCCGGTTGGTTGATTAAAGATCCTAAATATCTCCTGTTAGCAGGTAAAATCGTTTCAGTGGAAGCCAGGCATGCCGCCTGGGTGCGTGATATGATCGACAATGGTAGTTTTGCCAACCAAGAAGTTGTCGATTCCAATGGACTTGACCTGGCCAAGAGCCCTAGCGTAGTTTTGAGTGCAGCGGCACCATTTATCAAATCAAAAATAGATGTAAAGGATCTACCTACCTATTAATTCACTTAAAATCTAATTATCATGAATCTCTTAAACGTATTTGACCAAATAAATGCTGTAGATCCAGAATTTAGCGATCGCATCAGCCCACGTCGTGAAGCTATCAAAAATCTGGCCTCTATAAGCGGAAAAGTCACGCTAGCGGCAATTCCTTTTTTAATCAGCGAACTCTTTAAAAAGGCATATGGTGCTACCGCACCCACTGACGTCAACGGTGTACTTAACTACGCCTTGACCTTGGAGTATCTCGAAGCGGAATACTATACGATGGGGGTTGCCAAAGCTGGTCTTATTCCATCGGGTAGACCACTTGGTGCCATCAACACCATCCGCGACCATGAAGTTGCTCATGTCAATTTCCTCAAACAGGTACTTGGCAATAAAGCTGTTTCCAAACCTACATTTGATTTTACTGCTGGTGGCACTTTTGGGAATGTCTTTAGCAATTATGACACTTTTTTAGCTGTCGCACAAGCTTTTGAAGACACAGGAGTACGGGCATATAAAGGGCAGGCTGGTATACTGCTTGGTAATCGTGTTGTGCTTACAGCAGCCTTGCAGATTCATTCGGTAGAAGCGAGACATGCCTCCCACATCCGTCAGATGCGACGGGCTCGTGGTGGCGGCGCAGCTGATCAAAAACCATGGATCACAGGAAGCAATGACACCGGCATCGGCGCGGTTGTAGACCCTATATATACTGGTGAAAACAATGTTACACAAGCTGGAGTAGACATCACAAGCCTCTCAGGCCCTATGGGAAAAATATCAACAAATGCGGCTACCCAGTCTTTTGATGAACCACTTTCTGCAGAAGCTGTACTTAATATTGCAGGTTTATTTATTAAAGCATAACAAAAAAAACGTAGTTTATCTGTTTAGCATGTCCTGGTTTGTTTATCGAATCAGGGCATTTTTTTAGATACCGCCCATGACAT
>PJTS01000117.1_pt1 | contig 76509 bp, 59 predicted proteins | sample 1512251 | NCBI WGS metagenome assembly PJTS01 (sample SAMN08177686, study PRJNA422409) | Soil metagenome, whole genome shotgun sequencing project. | isolation source: Soil (2) enriched on wood chips: alkali lignin treatment | place: USA: Madison | collected 2015-01-15 | reverse complement strand
TCCGCTTATATTTTTCTGGTTTTGCATATCCACGGTAAAGGTAACCGCTGGCGCTGTGCCAAAGGCCAATTCCGAATGCCAGCCAGTCGCCGCATTGTTATCAAAGGCCAATGCCGGTGCCCCCGGAGCATAGTCGTTGTCCGTCGAACTGGCTGTTGCCGTCCAGGCCGTCCGGTCTACCCGATTGCCCACAGGTGCCGGATTGGCAGGATTGATATTCTGCAATTGAACATCGACTGAAAGGTAAGCAAGTCCTAGTGTTTCATGCGGTGCTACTGGCCCTTCGTCTGCAATGCCCAGAGGTAGCAGATAACTGCGGCCCGGCACAAAACTCGTGGTATTGCGCAGTGCCAACGTAAAAGGCGTTGCAGCATTGAGGCTTCCGCTGGCGATGGAAACGCTGGCCGGACTGAAAGCAAAGCTGTTCGCCGGAAAAGCCACATAATTTGTCTGGTTAGCCTGATTATATCCCGCCAGCAGATCCTGCCGATCCCGTAGCGCAACGCTTAGCGCCTGACCAAAGGCTGTATTTACACCTGCTGTCAGGTTTAAATTACCGCTGAGCACATCTCCAGTGGGTGTACGATTGATCACAATCGGTATAACACGGTTGCTGGGGACGCCATTGAGCTGTGTCGTAATCTGGTTAAATCGTACCCGCAAATACATGACCTGCCTGTTGCTGCTCAAAGGAAGACCGGAATTTGTACTGGCCAGGCGTATCGGCACCACATACTGCTTGCTGAAGTCCAGATTGCTCGTTTGTCCTAATGTGATGTGCAATGAGTCAACGGAACGTTCCTGGCCGGCAGGAATACGGACCTGACCGTTGTTTGTTAACACAAAAGCATCAGCAGGAAAAGCCGGAGACTGTGTCTTATTTGCCAGATCATACGCGGAAAGCAATGAGGTGTCTATGGCTGCTGTGACCTGTACTTCCCGGTCAAAGGCCCGTGTCAATAATACCGGAAAAGCTGTCCCGGCTCCCGCGAGCACATTGCTACGTGCCGTGACATAACTGGCGTCAGCGGTATTATAGGTAGCGCCTGCGGGCATATAAATAATCAAGTCCTGAGGCGCGCTCATATTATCCTTACTGCAACTGGCTATTGCGCAGACCAGGATTATCCAGGCTGTACTGCGTACAACTGAAGTACGCAGTTTATTTAAATATCTTTTCATACGATCTCGTATCTATCGTTAATAATTTTTTATTGTCCATACCCCTATTCGCAACGTACATTAGGTACCCATTGAATCGTGCTGGTAGCAACCGCATCCCTGTTGTGGCCACTGATATCGCGCACGGTCCTTCCTTCGGCCGCATTAAATTTCCAGTAGCCAATTAGCCCCGCACTGGCAGGGTCTATACCACATTTCCCATTGCTAACCTCAGCCTGCGTCAGTGCTCTGGACCAAATACGCGCCTCACTGATCGCTCCGTTTAAGCGACGTCCGTTTGCTGAAAAACCAAAGTAAAAAGGCCCACCGGCGAGATCCACAACGCGGCTTGCTGTCTTTGATGCCAACAGTACCCCATCAACATAGACCTTGAGCTCACTGCCGTTATAAACCGCAGCAAGGTGGTACCAAGTGCCCGTGTTAAAAGTGAAATTGACATTGGTTGCTGTCGGACCACCTGCCACCTGCAGCTGATTGGGCTGCACCGTGACATCACCAAAGCGCAGGAGGAAGTTTTCTTCGATGCCCATCACACTGCTGATAAATGGAGAACCGCTCTGAAAACTATTGACCATCACCCTGGTTTCCATGGTAATCGAAGACATCGCCCGCAGCGCATCATTATTTTGGGAAAAATCAACCTGAAAAGAGTTGTTCGCCAGCGATGCCGCCGGAGTAATGATCACCTGGTTGATGACCAGATAGACCGTTTTGGAGGATTCAATAAGTGGTAAGCCAGATGTGCTTCTAACGGTGACGGGCATCATATAGGCTTTGCCGACTTCAAAAAGTTCGGTCCCATTCACCCGAAAGCTGACCGCATCGGATACGGTCATTCCCGGCTGTATCTGCACCTGATTGGCCGAAAGTGCATAGGCGCCCTGTGGAAGTGCCTGATAGGCTGTGCCAAAACGCTGATTATAAGACCTAATCAATGCGGTGTCCACCGTAATCTGCGCTGTCACGACCTGTGCTGCGGGTTGGGTGGATGTTACACTAAAAGCTTGTGCTCCACCAGTATTATCCACCGTCAGCCTTGCCGTGTTATTGACTTCCGCTAAGGTTAAATAAACACTGTTTGTATTGACCTCATCACTTTTACAGGCAAACAGCAGACTTCCCATTAGGATGCTGAACAGCCAACTATATATTCTTTTTTTCATGATATTATCTCCTTAAATTAACGTACTGCAGGATTCATAATCTGTATAGCCTGCCTTGTCCAACGATAATCCGGGTTAATGGCATATTCATATTCGGCGTGGTATGTTCCCGCACCGCCTTTACGTCCCTGTATCGGATTCCAATAGGCCATTCCGAGTAAAGACGGGATCACTCCGCGAATCGGATCCGTATAATTTGGTCCGCCAAGCTCCCAGCCCACGCGCTCCTCGAAATTTTCCGTGACAATATACCGATGCGGCAATAACCATGGCGTACCCGCGTTAAAGCGATTCTGCAGATTGCCGGGGCTTGTCGTGTTGTAAGCTTGTGACACCGCATAACTCAATCCGATACCTGCATCCGCGGGTATACGGGACCATTCACCGTCCACGATCAATAATTTATCTGTACCCGATAGCGGACCAAAATACTTGGATAATACTTTTATAAACATACCGTACTTGCGCTGATCGGTCAGCAGACCCCAATTACAGCCACAGACCGTCGGTTCGTGATCCAGGTCCAGACCGTCCAGCTGATATTTATCTATACTATCCCTTAAGCGGGTGGCAATGAGCTCGAAACCAATATTGAGCTGATCATCTCCTTTATCATACTGATCGGCGAAAGAATAGGTACTGTTCAATGTTTTTGCAGTATCAGCCATGCTGTTTAGAAATGCTGTATTGTCAAAGACAACCCAGACAAAGCGTGTTGCTTTTTGCGTACGAATGCGTTGCATGGTCTCAAAATTGTGTGAGCCAAAGGGAGGAACGCCGCCCCACATGCTGACGATATCCACGCTATCGGGTATATGATCTATTACACTGACCGTCTCGGGGCTCCCCGGTGTGCCAAGTCCACCCCACCAGCCAAAGTAGACCTGATGGTCGCTGCGCTTGTATGCCCGTAAGTTTTCGTAATACGCTTCACTTCCGACAGGAACCAGTTTTGTGACCGGCTCCGGTACAGGAATATTCTGCTTTTCGCAGGCAGCAAGCAAAGCACTCCCGGCAAAAAGACAAGTATATAGCAGATTTTTAATTGTTTTCATTGTGTTTTCAATTTTTGTTTACACCTCTATTCTGGACAGCGGATCCCAGTGACCCACAGCGGGGTTCCATTGACTGTTCCCGTATGTCCATGACCCGTCGCGTCAGCGATCGTATTCCCCTGGCCAGCATCAAACTTCCAGTAGCCATATAAGCCTTCCGATTGCGGATTTACAGCACACATATTATTCAAAAGCTGAATGCCCGTGCGTGCCTGCGTCCAGAAACGCAATTCCTGTACTTGGATGGGGTTGCCATTGGCGCCAAAAAACATCTGGTTGAGATTAAGAGTACTTCCCGGAGGTGCTGCTGTAGCAGCATCTTCGACACCATTGACATAAATGCGAAAGCTGTTGGCCTGCCCGTCAAATACATAAGCGATATGGTACCATTGATTGACCGAAAAACGTGTCCGGGATGCCGGCTGCACACCTTTATATTTGATCTGCAGCTGATCGGGTGATATCACGACATCACCAAAACGGGAATAGATCTCATCCGGATAAGCTGCAAAGAGTGTCATATTATTGCGAAATGGTCCTCTTGTCACACGTACCCGCATTTCTACGGTAAAGGCATTCAGATTACTAATCGGATCCGGAATAGCAAAACTGACACCATTGGCCTGCGACAAGTCCAGGGCAGGATTCACCAGCACCTGCTGGATCTGTGCATAAAGCACTCTGGAGCTCTCCAGAATCGGAAAGTCATTTGAAGAAACACTTGCTACTTCAATAGGGACCAAATATTGTGTACCGACTTCAACGGCTCCCGCCAATGGGAGTATCTCAACCTGTATTGCATCTGACACATTTGAGCCACGACGGATAGCTGCTTGGGTAGCACTCAACCGTATAAGCTGGGCGGGCAATGCCTTGAAATCTGTGCCGTTCTGTGCATTATAGCTGTCCACCAGCGCCGGATTGATCCGAAAAACGACATCCAAGTCCTGATTGACGACCGCGGAGGCACTTGCCGTTACGGACAATGAACCACCAGTGTTATCCACGGACAAGCCCACAAAAGGGTTAACCTGTGCGCGGGTGATGTATATTCCACGCTGCTCCACTGTTGATTTCCGGCATCCTGCCAGCAAGCAACAGAGCAAGCCAAACAGGACGAAAGGAATCTTTTTTATCCAATATTTTTTCATAACCATAGTCTATTAAATCGTCAATCGTCCATTATCTCGGTTTGGCATCCCACCAGACCCGCGTACCGCCATTATCGGCTCCCCCGAGCAAGGTCAATGCTCGCGCGACCTGTGCACCGTTCTCTTGATATTGTTGTAAGGGATAAGGCAACCGGCGGACCTGCACGGTACTATTGACTGTTCCACCGCTCCGGTTGAGCGCTATGGGAAATAACCTCGGAAAATCCGTGCGTCTGAATTCTGCCCAGGCTTCCTGTCCGTTGGGGTACATGGCAATCCATTTTTGGGTAATGATACGCTCGAGGTTGGCATTAAAGTTATCAGCCTCATTCCATCGAATGGTACTGCCGCCCAAGGAAGCTGTACTGTAGGCACTGCCCGGCGCATAATCGGTATAATTTGCTGGTCTTGCCGTCGCATTGGACAGATAACCCGTAGGCATTGCTACACCCAATTCCGCAAAAGAGAGCTGAACACCAGTTTCGTACAAGGACTGCGCATTGCCCCCCATGTTCCAGCCCCGCAATGCACCTTCAGCACGGAGAAAATAAACTTCAGATGCCCGCATCCAGGGCAAGCCTGTGTCGTTGGTCACATTCAGTTGTGAAAAGGGCTGATACACGGCCGGCACCACATTGATCCCCGTACGCACCCCCACATATTCATTGGGACGTACAGTGGAAGTTGCGAAGAATACCCCGATCCGCGGATCAGCATAACCACGTAAATAGGAATCCATGGATGCGCCCATCCGCGCTTCATTGTAATCCTGGGTTAAGGTGCGTAAGGGATTTTTGAAATTCAATCCAGCAGCCGGTTTTTGTATTGCCGCATCCCCCACAGCCGTTAAGAGGCCTGCAGGATGGCTGACTGCCTCTTCGGCAAAGCGTTTGGCATTCGCCGGATCAACATAGGCCATCCGAATTGCTAAACGCAGTTTCAATGAATTGGCATATTTTGCCCATTGGAGGTAGTTGCCCGCATAAATCTGGTCGTATGGTGCCAGCGGTGTCCCCGCTGCCGCTCCACGTTGATGCAGCAGATTTGCGGCACGGCCCAGTTCGCCGATAAAAGTTCGGTATAGACTTTCCTGGCTGTCGTATGCCGGGGTGAAGGTTCCTGTTGGGATCTGCGAATACGGAACAGGACCATAACTATCGGTCATGCGTACCATGCCGGTAATCTTGATCAGCTGTGCAACAGAAAACTGCAGGGAATCACCTGAGAGTGTTGTTGCCTCCTGCACCTGCTTCCAGGCATTGAGCAACCGGCCCGTCAGGTTAAACTGCTCGTTCACCCAGGTCAGGTTGAAGCCATAGGTCAGGTTGTTGGTATTTCCGTTCCAGTTGTTTGCCTGGGCCATGTAGCCCGAATAACAATCCGCGGCAAGATTAAATGCGATTTGGTAGCTGTTTACAAAATTGGTACCGGCACCGGCGTCAGCGGCCGGGACAACAGCATTAATCATAATCGGAAAATTGCGTCCCGTGAGGTAACCGTCGGCTTCCATCTGTTCGCGTGTGGCATTATATGGATTGGTATTGTATTCAGCATAATTTTTGGTGCAGGCAGCAGCGAGTACGGTCAATACCGCGCAGCCGATTCCCAGCATCCGAAATCTATATCTTTTATATGAATTTTTCATTGTTATGTACGTTAAGGTTAAAACTGAGCGCGGACACTGAAACCAAAACTCCGGTAGCTGGGCTGGCGGAAATAATCTATCCCCTGATCATAAGTACCCGTAGAGGAAGTCGATTCAGGGTCAAACGGTGATTTATTGTAAAACATAAATACGTTTCTGCCCGTTAGCGCCACACGAATATTTGGTGCCTTTGGACCAAACCATTTAGCCGGAAGGTTGTACCCTAAGGCAACTTCACGCAAGCGAACATTCGTCGCACTGTAGATATAGTAAGCAGCCATTCCGCTCGCACCGTTGCCCAATAGATTGTAATAGCCCTGTACATTGGGGTATTTGCTACCATAGACCATCACACCGCCGTTATCGCGGTCCAGTGCCGACTGCTCCGAAACGCCAAATGCATCCATAATGGATTGGGTATAGGAAACGCCTATTCCCCCTACCCGTGCATCGATCAGAAAGGAAAGGTCTACACCTTTGTATGAAAATTGATTGTTCCAGCCCAAGGTATAATCCGGCATGGCACGTCCCACATAGCGCCGCGGAATTGTTGTGCGACCGATCGAACCATCACCGGGATTCACCCATAGGTTACCCTGATTATCTTCCCGCAGTACCTGAGAAACATAAAAATCGGCCATTGATCCGCCTACGGTCAGCACATTCTCAAAATCCCCCAGACCACCAACGCGGCGCTGCTCATTTTCATAAGGCTCACCCGTGGCCGGATTAATAAAACCTTCGGAAAGACGCATGACCCGGTTTCTATTCAGTGAAAACACCAGGCCCGAAGTCCAGTCCAGGGCACCGAATTTGCCGCGGTGGGACAAGCTCGCCTCAATTCCCCGGTTGCGGATATCACCCGCATTATAAAAGAACACCGTATAGATGCTGCTTCCCAACAAGGGCTGTTCGAGCAGCTGATTGGTTGTATTGGATTGATATACGGTCGCATTCAGTGACAGTCGGTCGTGTAGGAAGCGTAGCTCCATACCGGCCTCGTAGGACTTTGTCCGCTCCGGGCGGTAGTCTGCAAATGGTGCTGGTCGGAAGGAATCGTCTACTAAAGAGAATACCGGATTGGCCACGCCAAAGCGGGGTGGATTGCCTACCTCGGCATAGGAGAAACGAAGTTTAGCAAAAGATATCGCTGCCTTGGAGATATTCCATTTATCGCTGATCACCCCCGAAATACCGATAGAAGGATAGAAATAAGAGGAGGTTGTGGCAAAACCCGACGGCAACTGCGAAGGCCATTCATAACGGCCAGTTAAGTCCATAAATAGCCAATTCTGATAGCCCAGTTGGGTGGTTGCAAAAACCGACTGCAGCTCGGTGGCACTATAACTCTGTGTCGCTGGATTATCTGTGTTTTCCTGTACAGAATAAAAATTAGCGAGACGTAGCAGGTTACCGCCCGCCCCTAAACCGTCCATACGGTCTTTCTGATAACTCCCACCGACATTAGCCCGCAAAGAAAAACGGTTGTCTGCAAAATTATGCTTCATACTGGCAATCAGGTCCAGGTAGGTATTCTTGTTTGTCGTCTTGCCGGTCTGATAATAGCCAAATTCGGAAGCAAATAGTCCCCAGGTACCGGCCGGTCTTTTGGTTTCGCTTTCCAGCACACTATTGTCGATACGGACACGGCCGGTCACATCAAGCCAGTTTGTCACTTTGTAGTTGGCCGTGACACTCATCATATAGCGATCGGTATTGGATACACGACTTTGGGCATCGGTAATCCAATAAGGATTTTGCATGCCTAGGCCCTGATCCTGATAAGGCCAAAACTGGGTCGAAATCAGGCGGTTTGGATCATAGCGTGAATACACCTGATACTTTTTGAAATCATCTCCCGGCGGAAAGAGGAAAACAGGTACGATCGGGTTTTGGTATTGACCCTGCGCCACCATATTATTGTCTTTTAGACGCACGTACATTCCGCTGAAATCTGCGGTCAGACGGTCTGAAAGCTGCGCGTTATGGCGCAGGTAAAAGTTATAGCGGTCAAAGGTGTTATTTCTGATAATACCTTCGGCATTGTTTGTCCCTACAGAAAAAAGTGTCTGGCTTCTTTCCGTGCCACCAGCTATACTTGCCCCATTGCTGATGTTGTAACCCGTCTGGAAAAAGTCCCGCGGCCGGTAGTCCGAAGGTTGAGGCAGCTTTGTTCCCCAGCTGGCATATTCCTGTGGATTAGACTGACCATAGGTATTTTGAAAACGTGGCATTACAAAAGGCGTAAAGAAATCCGAACTGTGGGATACATTGACACGGATATTGCCAAACAGTCCCTCGGTGTCACCACGGGTACCTTTTTTGGTATTGACCAGAAGCACACCATTGGCACCCTGATTACCGTACAATGCCGTCGCGGAGGGGCCCGTCAGGGCGGTGATGCTTTCAATATCTTCGGGATTAAAGCTGGAGATCCCCTCCCCGCTGACGACTCCTTCAAAAGGACCGTTGGTGCCGCCACCATTGTTATTCGGAATAGGAATACCGTCGATCACATAAAGTGCGTTGTTGTTTCCGGCTATGGACTTTGTGCCCCGCATGACCACCCTTGTTGCGCCACCGATCCCCGATGAGCTCGAGTTGATGGTGACCCCGGCAATCTTTCCGGTCAGACTGTTCACAAAGTTGGCATCTTTATTCCGCGTAATTTCCTCGCCTTTAAATTCCTGCACATTATAGGTCAGTGCTTTGACGGATTGTCGGATACCCAAAGCTGTCACCACGACCTGATCCATTTTCATTTCTTCCTGTTGCAGGACAATCTGGAGCATTTCTGCGGACTCGATTTTGTGCTCTTGCCGCACATAGCCGACAAAGGAAAAAACAAGAATATCACCGATGCTGGCGTTCAGGTTAAACTTCCCCTCGGCGTCCGTTGCGCCACTCTGTCCGGTATTTCGGTTTAATATGGATACACCGGCAATACGTTGTCCCGTACTGTCGCGTACGATACCCTGTATCGGGATGAACATTTCCGTTTCCGGACTGTTTGCAGGTAATTTTTGGCGCAGCACGACGGTATTCGCATGAACAGTATACGCCAGGGGCAGCCCCTTCAGTACAGTCTCCAGCGCCTCACTGACCGATACATTGGACAGATCAATGCTACGCTTTTGATTCTTGGGAATTATCCTTCCATCGTAGAAGAGATCGTACCCGCTTTGTTTGCGGATCTCTTTCAAAAGAGATTCCAGAGAGGCCTGCTGTCGCCTTATCGTAATTTTCTGTGCAGAGGTCAACGCGCTCACGTGTGTTAGCGACACGATGAGAAAGGCAGTGGTTAGTCGCATAATCAGCCATATTTTACGGCATAGTATTCCATCTATACCAATTTTAATAGTATATTTTTTATACATTTGTTTAGTTTGGTTAATATACAGCATACCTTGACTTTCCAGGGCTTTGGTAGCTGCATGTGTAAACAATTGAAAGATTGGGCCAAATCTTAACCAGGGGTGTTTCAGGCACTTCTGGTTAATCTTGTGGATCTAATAGGTTATCCGAAGTCTCTTTTCATTTTATCATTCATTTTAGGGTTTATATAAGGGTTATTTAGAAACATATACTTGGCGGCCCTGAATTTTGAAATGGGCCAGTCCGGAGGATTCAATTAACTTCAGCACGGCAGACAGGTTGTTCTTGCGTGAAATCCAGCCACCGGCCTCCATATCCTGGGGCACACTGCTATCATAGATAAATTCGACGTCATACCATCGGGCAATTTTGCGCATTGCTGTTTTAAAGTTGATATGATTAAGGGAGAAGTCGCCTTCCTTCCAGTCCACAATTTCATCGATGTCCACTTCCTTGACGGCGATGCCCTTGGACGTGGCAATGGCCTGTTGTCCCGGACGGATGATCTGGTTCCGTTGTCCATGGATGACCCTTACTGATCCTTCCAGTAGTGTCGTATTGATCGCTGCCTCATCCGCATAGCTATTGATATTGAAATGAGTCCCAAGTACTTCGATCTCCTGATCACCCGTTTTGACCACAAAAGGATGCGCCTTGTCTTTTGCCACTTCAAAATAAGCCTCGCCTGTTAATTCCACCCTACGCTGTCCCTTACTGGTATAGAGTGCCGTACTGTAGGTCAGGCTCGAGGCGGCATTCAACCATATCTTTGTTTGATCGGGAAGCGTCACGACATAAGTCTGACCGTTGGTTGTGGATAAGGTATTGCTACTATGTGCATTGGTACTGTTACCCAAGATTTGATATAGAATCTGACCATCAGCTGTTTTGGTGACGGTGACTCCTGCCTGACGGGCGATCTCACCTTCACCTGCTTCGCCCAAAAGAATCTGCTTCCCATTGGCGAGCGTAAGCGTCGCACCGACGCTGCCTGGAGCGATGTCTTTATGCTGCGGCACAGTTACGAGCGTATTGTTGTGTGAAGACTGGCTATAATAAAAAATACCAGCCCCAAATGCAAACAGCAGGATTGCTGCCGCTGCAATACGCGGCCAAAGTCTGATTTTCTTTATCGGATACCCCGGCAGCTGCTGCCGGATCAGCTCCAGCTGCTGCTGTTTCTGCAGTTCGTCAAAACCGGAAACATCCGCTGTCTGCAGCTGATGGTACCAGCTTTCGACAATCGCCTGTTCTTCGGGAGTCGCTTGTCCCTCTAGATATTTAAGTAGTAATTTTTCTGATTCTTTCATTGGTTATTCAGAGGGCCCCATTGCTGGCCCTATATACCTATGACAAATAACAGGATGCAAACAAGTATCGAATCATTAAAAAAAAATAAAAAAACAGGTAAAAATCAGGTAATCAGAAAAATAATAAAATAGAAAGGTCCCAGATTTTTCCTTAGAATTTTGAGTACATTGGTCATTTGCTTGGCAATCGTATGCTCGGAGGTACCCAGACGCTCCGCGATCTGCTTATGGGAGAGCCCTTCTTCGCGGCAGAGTTTGAAAACCTCTTTCATCCGCGGCGGTAGGCTGTCCACCTCTTTTTGGATCAGCTCCTGGAATTCTTTTTCCCGTATCTGCAGATCAATCAGGTAATTCCCTTCACGTATAAATTCCTGTAGCGAATCCAGGTAAGGAGCTTCTTTGCGTCGTTTATAGATTAGGTTGAGCGAGCGGTTTCGGATTGCTGTAAACAGATAATTGGCCAGTCCTGTGGTCAGCGTCAATACTTCGCGCTTAACCCAGAGTTCAGTAAAGAGATCCTGAATCAGATCCTGCACATCTTCGGCGCGACCCAACTTCTTCCAGGCATGCTGCTGCAGTGCAGTTTTATATCGGTCATAAATTTCCAGATAGGCCGCATGATCGCTAGCCTTGAGAAGATTAACCAGCTCCGGGTCCGAAAGATTACGATACTGCTTCATCTGCTGTTTTCAACTATAATTTTGTCCGTCAATTCGTTCGGGTAGATCATGAGGGCATACAGCCTCAACTTGTCAACATTTAAGATTTATTTGTCAATATTAAAGATTTATTTGCAATTGTCCTAAAATTTGGCTGTTAAAATCAAGTGTCCTAAAAAAAAAGAAAGCGCCGGTATTATGACCGGGCGCTCTCCAACTAAACCACCACTAAATAAACATATAATAAATAAACGCAGTCTTTTTGGTACTCTATTCAAAGGCATTTAATTCCCCAAAACCGCCCGCATATGTTCCATAAGCTGTCAGTGCAAAGCGGAAATAACGCGCTTGCACCGGGGCATAGAAACTGATATTCCGAAGTTGGGGATTCGCAGCTGTACCTGCAGGCATGCTGCCCGTATAAGAGCCTTGAACCGTCCAGTTGACCCCGTCACTGCTGCTGGCCACACGTATCGCTGTGGGCGCCGAAATAAACCTCGAACCAAAGTAGTCCCAATATCGCGGCGTAAATGTAAATCCACGCACCTGTTTTGGATTTTGCATATCCACTGTAAAGGTGACCGCTGGCGGTGTGCCAAAGGCCAATTCCGAATGCCAACCAGTTGCAAAATCATTATCAAAGACCATGGCGGGTGTGCCTGCAGCTGCGTAATCGTTGTCTGTAGAGCTTGCTGTTGCTGTCCAGCCCGTACGATCTATGCGATTGCCCGTTGGTGTCGGGTTGGCGGGATCGATATTCTGCAGTTGTACCTCCACCGAAAAATAGGCTAGCCCGTGGGTTTCATGCGGCGCTACAGGCCCCTCATCGACGATACCTACAGGCAGCAGATAACTGCGGCCAGGCACAAAACTCGTGGTATTGCGCAATGCCAACGCAAAAGGCGTTGCAGCATTGAGGTTGCCGCTAGTAATGGAAACGTTAGCCGGACTGAAAGCAAAGCTATTTGCCGGGAAAGCCACATAATTTGTCTGGTTGGCCTGATTATAACCCGCCAGCAGATCCTGTCGATCCCGTAGCGCCACCGTCAGCGCCTGACCGAAGGCTGTATTTACGCCTGCTGTCAGGTTTAGATTACCACTGATCACATCACCATTGGGTGTGCGGTTGATGATAAGCGGTACCAGGCGGTTGGTAGGTGTCCCATTGAGCTGTGTGGTAATCGGATTAAAGGTCACCCGAAGATACATCACCTGCCGGTTGGTACTCAGTGGCAGGTTGGAATCTGTGCTACTCAAACGTATCGGAACAATATAAGCTTTGCTGAAATCCAGGCCCGAAACCTGCCCCAGTCCGATTCGCAATGAATCCGCGGAGCGCAGTTCTCCGGTAGGAATACGAACCTGACCGTTGTTTTCCAAGACAAAAGCCCCTAGGGGAAATCTTGCGGATACTGTATTATTGGTCTTGTCGTATGCGGCGAGCAGTGTCGTGTCTATGGTAGCCACAACCTGTACATCCCGGTCTACAGCACGGGTCAGTAATACAGGAAAGGCTGTCCCTGCCCCTGCCAGGACATTATTACGTGCAGTGACATAACTAGCTGCCCCGCTGTTGTAGTTCAAAGAACCTGCAGGCAGGTAGATGGTCAGATTTTCCGTATCAACCTGCTCTTTGGAGCAGGACGACAACAGGAAAAACAATCCCCCCAGCAAAGAAAAGAGACTCTGCAAGCGGGAGTATTTGGGTAAAAAAGGAAATATCTTCATTTTTTAGGTTTTTAATCAAAAACAAAAGGTTAATTACTAATAAACGGCTGGATTCTGAATCTGAATCCCGCGGCGCAGGTAGTAATAAGATTGCGGTGGACGCGACTTGGCATCAGCCTCGATAATATAGCCTCCAAAACCGCCCTTCCTACCTTGCGTCGGATTCCAACTGGCCATGCCCAACACACTGCCAATGTTCACACCACCCAGCATAAAGGTGCTGCCACTGGCTCCATACTGCTGCATATTCTCGGTGACCACAAATTTCTCGGGCGGCAGTACACCATTAAAACCAAACGATTGATAACGGCTTTGCAATGCAGCAAAGCTTTGAGAATTATAGGTTTGTTGCACCAAATAATCAATATAAGGTTCGATCCCCCGCTCATTTTCACCATCGATAATTAACAGTTTCCCCGTGGTGGATTTTGGCCCCATGTATTGCGATAGTGCTTTAAAAAGCCGTTGAGTATAAATATCGCCACCGTCATCCTTTGGACCAAAGCCAAATATACTTCGGTCGCCATAACTCGGTTCATAATCCAGGTCAAATCCATCCAGTTCATATTTGCTGACGGTATCAGCAATGGACTTGGCTACGCTGTCAATACTTTGCATAATCTCCATATTGGGAAAATTTTTCTGCCGCAGCTGGTCTACCCCTGAGCCAAACATCACCGAAACAAAACGGGTACCCTTCACGCGCTGGCAATAACGGAGTTCCTCCCAGTTGGCCTCATCTTTGGGCATTCCACCCCAGAGGCTGACAATATCCATGCTATCCGGAAGCCCCAGGTATCGGGGGGCCATATCCGGGCCGATCCCACCCGCACCGCTGGCACCCCACCAGCCAAAACAAATGGCATGGTCGCTCTTTTTATAGGCCCGCAAAGCTTCATAGTAGGCATCACTGCCAATGATCGGCTGCGTTGCGGCAAATACAATCGGTTCCGCGATATTCTGTTTGCTGCAATACTGAAAAACCAGGCAGCATAACAGCGACAATACAGTTATTTTAATATATCTTTTCATGTTACATCTTTCTTGTGCAAACTTGTGTTTCTATTCCAATCCATGAACTATTGTGGACAGCGTACACCAGGTACCCAGGCAATATTGGTCGATGAGGTCAGGTGATTATTCTTGCCTGAACTATCCATTGCCCGATTTCCATTGCCGTCATTCAGCTTCCAGTAGCCCAGCAGATCAGCATCTGAAGGATTTACGGCACAGACAAAAGTCCGCAGCTGCCGTGGCGTCCGCAAGCTCTTCCATATCCGAAATTCGCTGACTGTCGCACCAGTGCCAGTAGCGTAAGGTGTAATGGCACATTCGCTGAGGGTCAGTCCCGCATAAGGAGTCTGACCCACCAGTTCCCCATTGATATAAAGCGTGACCACCCCGCTGGCATAAGTGATGGCAAAATGGTACCAGGTATTCAGCGTGGCCTTCGCTGTGGTTGTCATAAAGGCCGAACTTGGAAAGCGGATATCAATGGCGCCCTCGCTGTTGACCAAAAACTGTAAACCACAGCCGTTAAAGATATCCGAACGCCAGTTGCCGGCGACACCAAAGGCTCTGGTCATATTGAAACGGCCTTCAAAGGTAAAGTTGTTGTACGGCTTGCCATTGGCATCCGCCCCAAAAACAGCGACGGGAACCGGCAGGTTGGCATTTTGAGCGGCAAAGCCCACCGTTGTCTTGGTGACCAGCACCAAGGCGACATCCGAGCCCGACAGCACCGGGCTGCTCGCCGGTGCGATCTTTACGGGAACCACATACTGTGCGCCATCGATATATTCTGGCCATTCTCTGACCGTGACCGTAATATTTTCCTGTCCCAGTGCCGTCCCCGCTACAATGGCCACGGAGCGGCTGGAAAGTGTGACCGCAGATTGGGGCGCCAGCTGATATTCTGTAAAATTCCGGCGATTGAAGTCATTGAGATAGTCCTGCCCCAGGATGTCCACCCGTACCTCTTCCGTCGCGCCCATGGTATAGGAAGAACCAATGGTAAGCGCTGTAGTGCCTGTACCACCATCCAAAGCCAGGGTCACAACCGGGTTGTTTGCCGTCTGCCGTATAAAGACAAGATTATCAAAGTCCTGTTGCTGCTGTTGCTTACAGCCTGCAATAAAACAAGTGACTGCTCCCACGAAGATCATCCAACTAAACCAGCTCCGCATATATTGATTTATTTTGTTCATAATTTTGTTGTATTTAAAAAATGAATAACGCGTCTTAATTTCCCTTACGGTCCCACCAAAGCCGTGTACCACCATTGTCAGGTCCACCCAACAGTGCTATCCCCTGCGTCAGGTTGGCCTGATTCAGCTGATATTCACTGGCGGGGTAAGGTAAACGCCGCACCTGTATGGCTGTATTGACTGTACCGCCACTCTGGTTGAGGACAACAGGAAATAGCTTTGGGTAACCTGTACGCCGGAATTCAGACCAGGCTTCCTGTCCATTTGGATACATCGCGATCCATTTTTGCGTAATAATCCGTTCGAGCTTCAGCTCATTGCTTGCCCCTTCCTCCCAGCGGATTGTCAATGTCGGCAATAGTCCGGATCCGGCACCTACACTGTTGCTACCCACAGGATCCTGGTATGGAGAAGGACGACGGTCGCTGTTCTGGATATAACTATCTACCCCCGATACGCCCCATTGCGCAAAGGAGGTCCGGATTCCATTTTCATAGAGGCTCTGTACGGTACCCCCCATATTCCAGCCGCGCATGGCCCCTTCGGCACGCAGAAAATATACTTCCGCCGCAGGCATCCAGATCACATCAAAATCAGATCTCAGCACCGAAAACGGTCTGTAGAGCGAATTATCCGGCATATTAATGCCCAGACGGATACCGCGGTAGCGCCCTGCAGGATCAGCGCCACGGGTGGATGGCATAAACAAACGTGGTAATCTAGGATCCGCATAACCTGTCAGGTAAGATTCCATAATGGCGCTGAGCCTTGTTTCATTATAGGCTTCGGACAAGGTTTGCAAGGGATTGTTGTAGGTCGTTCCCTCGATCCCCTGCATGGTGGCATTATCGGTATTCTCCGTAATCACACCATATCCGTCCTGCATGGCCTCTTCGGCATATTTTTTGGCATTGACTGGATCCACATAGGCCATCCGCATCGCCAAGCGAAGTTTTAGCGAATTGGCAAAACGGATCCACTGCCTGTAATTTCCGCGGTATACAGCATCAAAGTAGCGCAATGGCGTTGCGCCAATCTCCGCAAACGGTTTTAAAGCGACCACAGCGGAATCCAGATCAGTAAAAAATGACTGGTAAATTTTGTCCATCGGGTCGTATGGTGAGCCCAGCTCTCCCAATACGGTGCCCGTTTTAAAATAAGGGATCGGCCCAAACATATCCACCGTGCGGTGTGCAGCCTGCACTTTGATAATTTTTGCAACCGCAAGAATATCCGGACTTGCTGCCGCATAACGTGCGATGGTATCATAATTTCGTACAATATTGGTATAATATTGGTTGAAAGGTGCACTATTCCAGGTGACGGCATTAAAATTATAGGTGGTATGATCACCGGCAGCATTCCAGCGGTTGGCCATGCCGTGATAACCACCAAAGATGTCACCGACGAGGTTTTCGGTCAGTTGGTACGCATTGGCCGCATTGGTGCCCGTGCCCCCTACAGGAAATACACTTTCTTCCATCTGCCTAAAAAAGCCACCCAGGTACACATTGTCCTGATTGATCCGGTTTGCCGGCAAAGCATTCGGATCGGTGTTATATTTTTCAAAATTCTTGGTACAGGAAAAAAGAAATAAACTGATCAGGACAGGTAATAATCCTTGAACTACATTCGACGAGAATCTTCGTTCCTTCTTTGCGTTATGATATGTTTTCATCATCGTTTAAATGTTAGAATTGTGCCCGAATACTGAACCCTAGACTTTTTAGGCTAGGTTGCCTGAAATAGTCAAATCCTTGAAAGTACGTTCCTGTAGAAGGTGTGCTCTCGGGGTCGAATGGAGCCTTGTTGTACAACATAAATAGATTATTACCAATAATGGAAGCATTGATGCTTTTGATCCATTTACCCAAGTATTGCTGTGGAATGGTATAACCGAACGCCAGTTCGCGCAACCGTATATTTGTCGCGCTATAGACATAATAGGCCAGTACACCATTGGTGCCGCTGCCCATCTGGGTATAGTACTGTTCCACATTGGGATAAGGGGCACCATTGACGGTGACATAACCCAGATCACGCGCATCTGCCGTCGTCTGCGAAACGCCATAGGCATCTAACATGGCCTGCGTTGCAGACACCCCCACGCCGCCAAATCGTCCAAATACCAAAAAGCTTAAATTGAAATTCTTATAGCGGAAACTGTTGTTAAAACCTATTGTATAGTTGGGATCGGCATTTCCCGCATAGAAATACTCCCGGTTATCCACAGATACACCCGGGTTCAGCGCGATATAGCCATTTTGGTCCCGTGCAAGTTTTGATGTGATGTAAATTGCACTCATATTGCCACCAACAGCTACTTTTTGTTGATAGCTGCCGCCGCCCGCAATATTGATGGTATCTGTTGCTACCCGCCTGCCATCGGCTCCGACAGTGGAATACAGCTCTTTGGCGGTATTCCTGTTCAGTGTAAAGACCGCATTGCTATTCCAGTTGACTGCACCGAGCGTTCCGTTATAGCCCAGATTGGCCTCAATCCCTTTGTTATTCACGCGTCCTGCATTGAGCAAGAAGGATTGATTTCCACCACTGGTCGCGGACTGCGTGATCGTAAAAATCTGATCATAGGTATTGGTATTGTACAGGGTGATATCCAAATTGATTTTGTCCTTCAAAAATTTGAGGTTCAGCCCCGCTTCCCAGGCGTCGGTACGCTCCGGACGGAGTGGATACCGCAGTGGTGTATTCTGGTTGATACCACCCGTTGCGAGCAGGTACACCTGCGGGCCACCTTCGTAAAGACGGGGTGGATTGCCGACCTGTGAAAAGTTGGCCCGAACTTTTAGGTAGGACAAGGCATTGGATTTGATTTCCGGAAAGGCATCCGTCAATATCGCTGATACACCGATGGATGGATAGGTCAGATACAGCTTGGAATCCTTGTTGAAATACAATTGCGAATACCAGTCGTAACGGTAGGAACCGTCGAGGAACAGCATATTTTTATAAGCAAGGCTAAAATTTCCGAGCAGCGACTGAAAGCTGGTCTTGTCCGGCTGACGGGCCGTTCCAGAGCCCGCCCCTGTGCCTGTAGATCCACTGATATTATCTGTTGTGAACACATTGGGAGGTGAACCCTGCGCGATGCCACCACCTGCAGCCAGAAAACGGGAGGATGATTCCACACGTGAACCGCCCACATTGGCTGTCAGGGTAAAATCGCCAAAGCTCTTGTTGATATTGGCCAAAAGGTCTCCATACAGCGCCTGGGTATTGTTTTCGTTGATGAAGAAAGCACCACCATAGCCTGCAAACAGCATATCTGTGCTGGCATACATCTTACGGTCTGAGGTTAACTGCGTACGGTCCAGCTTGGCCCTCCCTGTGATATTCAACCAGTCATTGACCTTATATTTTAACGAACCACCCAACAACAATCTTGTTGTATTATTTTCCAAAGGAATACGGTAGGCTGTCCAGTACGGATTCTGCATCTGAAAAGGTGCACCACCAAATGGCCAGTACTGCGTAGGAAACAAACGGTCTGGATTATAACGCTCAAATGCTTTGATGGCTTCAAAATTTCCGCCCGGAGGAAAGAGGTAAACGGGAACAATCGGATTATGATATAATCCCTGTGCAACCATATTCCGTTCCATTTGCGATAGGTACATACCATTCAAGTCTAGCTGCAGTTTATCGTCCAGAAAACTTGATGTATTCCGGAAGGAGAAATTATAGCGGCTCAGGTTGTTATTGGGAATAATCCCCCGGCCCTGTGTCATACCACCCGAAAAGAAGGTCTGGTTGTTTTCTTTACCCGTATCAAATGTAAAACCGGTCATGGATGTTGCTCCAGTCTGGAAAAAGTCGGCAGGACGATAGGTTGAGGGTTCGGTCAATTTTGGTCCCCAGCTGAAATAACTGCCCTCGTCACTACGGCCATAGGTGTTCTGAAATTTGGGCATGACGAGTGGCGTCATAAAATTGGTGTTGTTCATCAAGCTAAGGCTTGTTCTACCCTTTTGTCCCGACTTGGTATTAATGATGATCACACCATTTTGTCCCTGACTTCCATAGAGCGCTGCCGCCGCCGCACCAGTCAGGGTGGAGATGCTTTCAATATCATCCGGATTAATCATCGAAATAATATCACTGCCCGTGCTCGCAGAGAAGATATCATTAATCTGTCCCGCAGGCATATTGGTTCGCAAATCTGTTGTATTGAGCACCGGAACACCGTCAATAACGTACAAAGCATTGTTGTTCCCGGTAATGGATTTGGTACCACGCATGACGACGCGGGTCGCACCACCGATTCCCGAGGAACTGGCATTGATCGTTACCCCGGCAATTTTACCCGTTAGACTATTGACGAAATTCGGATCCCGGTTGCGCGTCAGTTCCTCACCCTTGACATCCTGTATATTATAGGTCAGTGAGCGGGTCGACTTTTTTATACCCAGGGCCGTGACAACGACAGCATCCAGCACATTGTCACCGGGAGAAAGTGAAATTGAAATCCGGTCCTGAAGCGATACAATGGTATAATCCTTTGTATCGTAGCCTACAAAGCGCACTTCAAGCACATCATTTACTTTCGCCTGGGGTAAGGTAAACAGTCCGTCTTTATCTGTATCTGTGCTGAGGTTTTTACCTTTTAGAAAGACGGTCGCCCCCTGCAGCGGTTTTCCGTCGGGATCGGTAATTTTACCCGAGATCCCCTGTTGCTGATTCATCGTCCTTGTTGACACTGGCGACTCCTTTTTCTGGCTATCGCGATTGATCATAATCGCGTTATCCTTGATGTTGTATTGCAGATCTGTGCCATCCAGCAGCTTGCTCATGACCTGATGAATTGTGGCCTGATCAAAATCAACATTGATCGCCCTTTTGTCGTTAAATATCTGATTAGAATAAAGGATATTATAGCCTGTTTCTTTATTGATTGCTTTAATCAGATCAGCCACTTTGATGGACTGTTTTTTGAGTGTAAATAGCGTCTGTCCGGCCGCCGAAACTGTACAATAGACGACCAGTACAGCTGTGCACATGGCTCTAGCTAGTTTAAATATGGTTAACCTCATAATTTTTGAAGTATTTTTTAAAAATTGGTTTGTTCTAAGCTTTAATTGGGTTAAAAATGAAGGTTTTGTTTCCAGTAAATCATAGGCAATGGTTATGGGTTTACGATAATTGTTTTATGCTGTATACTGATTTTGAGATCACTTGCCCCCTGCAGTAGTTCAAGGATCTTTTCAACATCGGCATAGCGCGATATTTTTCCACTAAATGTGGTGTGTTTGCTGGCTTCGGCTTTATTGATATAAATGACATCCACGTTATACCAACGGGCCACTCTGGTCAGGATAGACTCCAAAGATTCATCCCTAAAAATAAATTCATTGTGTTTCCAATCTACGTAGTCATCAACATCCACCTGCGAGACCAAGATCTGTTTTCCTTTGACCCGCGACTGTTGTCCCGGCACTAATACACGCTCTTTGTTGATTTCTACTTTTCCTTCCAGTAGCGTCGTAATGCTATTATTGAGGTCATAAGTATTCACATTGAAAACCGTACCCAGGACACGGACCTCCTGCTGGTCGCTCTTGACAATAAAAGGCCGTTGTTTATCCTTAGCCACCACAAAGTAGCCCTCGCCCTTTAATTCTACCGTACGCAGTTTATCATGTGTCAGGTCTGTGGGAAAACGCAGTGAAGAAGCGGCGTTGAGCGTCACTTCCGAACCATCGGAAAGTTCAATCTGGAATTGTCCACCCCGAGGTGTCTCGATCACCTGATATTCACCGGGGATAACGGCATCTTTGCTGACCACATATTTTAGTTGACCATCGCTGGTGCGGGTCACGGTGATTCCCGATGCGCTAACAGCCTGTCCGGCTGAAAGTTCGATTTTCTTGCCATTGGCCAGCGTCAGGACAGCCTTGTCGGAGCCGGGAACGACTTTGTCGCCAATCTGTTGAACGATCGTATTGGAATGCTTTTGGTTGATACGCCAGACCGATACACTGGCCAGCGCCAGGATCAGAACTGCGGCAGCATAAGGCAGATAACGTTTCCAGCCGATCTGGCGGACAGGCTGCGCTTGTCTCGATGCGATCTTCGCGTCCAGTTGTTTGAGCAAGAGCTGCTTCTGCTTGGCCGAAAGCGCTACCCGATCAGCTTCGGGCAGTGTCTCTATCCAGAGCTCCAATAACATTCTTTCCTCTTCTGAACAAGAGTTATTGGCGTACTTTTCTAAAAGTATGTCTAACTTATTTACATCCATAATTGGCAACTTATACTATGATGTTGCACAAGTCGGCCTTTGGTAGTAGAAAAAAATGAAATTATTTTTGGGAGAGCAGATAACTGATGATGACGATGACTTTGGCCTGGTCCGAACTTATCTTGGAGCGGAAGATTTTAAGCACATTGTTAATCTGCTTTTTGACCGTTTTTTCAGATATATTAAGTTCTTCGGCTATTTCACGATAGGAAAGATAATCCTCTCTGCTCATGCGGAAAACCTGCTGCATCTTGGGTGGCAGTTTTGCAATTTCACGTTCGATAAAGTCTTTCACCTGTTTTTCCTGAATCACATCCAAAATGGGGTCGTAGAAAGCGCTGAGGTGCGCTACCAGGCTCTCGGCATATTTTTCCCTGGTTTTCTGTTTGCGTAGGCTAAGCAGCATCTGCTTGCGTACCGACATATAGAGCCATGCTAATGGCGTCTCCAGCCGAAGCTCGTGCCGGCGCATCCACAATGAAGCGAATACTTCCTGTACAAAATCATTCGTTTCCTCCTCATCCACATGCAGGCGCATGGCGTATTGAAGGAGGTCCTGAAGATGTCTTAAATAAAGTTCAGTAAAGCCGGCATAATCATCCTGGCCAATTAAAACCATTAATTGTTGATCAGAAAGTTGGCTATAATCTATCTCTTTTTGCATGGTAGTACTGTCAGATACTAATGTAGTAAAAGTAATCAAATATAGTTTTTCTCCTGAAATATTCTTAAAAATCTTAAACCTGCGTTGAGACGATGCAGCAACTTGTCGCGAAGTCAAGCCCTGCTTCCAAAGCTAGGGGCGAAAACCGTTAAAACTTATGGTTTATACCAAATTGTATGATTTGATTGATCAGCGGAAGCAGTTCTTTTCCCATATCTGTCAGCGTATATTCTACTTTTGGTGGGATTTCAGCGAAGGACTTTTTATGAACGAATCCCTTATCGCATAAAAACTTAAGTTGGCTGATCAGCATTTTTTCACTGATCCCTACGATACAACGCTTAAGTTCTCCATAGCGGATTGTCCGTTCATTGATCTGGAAAATAATAAGCATTGTCCATTTTCCACCGATGATTTCAAGTGTTTTTCGTAAGGGACAGCTCTCGTCAGAAATATTTATGTTCATTTTATATTGTTGATAATCAACTATTCTTAATTTCAAGTAAGCACCCTACCTTAAGGTAAGTACTTGTATATAAGTGTGCTAATTTAGACATTTGTACGCTATTTAAACCACTAAAATTAAAATGATATGTCAAAAAATGTAGCGATCGTTCAATCCTATTTTGATGCAGTAGCCAAAGGAGACTTTGATACCGTAGGGAGTTTATTTGCCGATGATGTTATATGGCACCAGCCAGGTGATGGTATCCAATCTGGAACATATAATGGAAAGGAAGCCGTATTTGCCCATTTAGGTAATTTTATGAAATGGAGCAACGGTACTTTTGTCATCGATGAAATTGAATATTTAAGTAGCAATGCTGATCTTGTCACTGCTGCGATCCACTTTAAAGCGGAAAAAGGAGGTTTACATCTTGGAATGAAGGGTATGGATTTATTGCGGGTCGAAGACAACAAGATCAAGGAAGTGTGGTTGTTTTCAGAGAAAATAGCGGATGAAGATGCTTTTTGGAATGCCGCTTCAAAAGATTAGTTAATTTAAAGCGGGAATGTTACTCGTAAATATTCCCGCTTTAAATCAAGGCTTTTCATGCCTGTATCGCGATACTCAACATGAACCTTAATTTTTTCATAAGGTAAAACACAACTTTTGATTAGAGACAAAAATACAGTTAACCGGGCGGAGATCGTGTTACCTAGTAATCCCGATCTACGTGCAATTCATTTAGTAAAATATCCCTAATCATATTTCGGACTCTTAAGTCATCTATTGCAGATTTAACGATCTTTATGTCATAATATTTATCACTTTCAAATTCGCGTCTAATCTTTTCCGAAAAAGCTTTGTCCTGCCCTTTATGTCGGATCAGGATATTGGTTTCCTTTTCCGCTATTTTTTTGATGGTCAGCGTCCAGACAAGCCCGTATGCTGAAATGAATAGCGGTTTTTTAGGAGGTATTACTGATGCTGTTTTATCCTTTAGCTCGTATTCATATAACATATAAATACTAGGTTTGTAAGGATCAGTTTTAGCTTCTGACAGTAGTCGTTCGTATTCCTTTTCGTTATCAACGAGCAGCTGGTTATTTGTGTTGCGCTCCGTGATTTCAAAAGCAGCGCTGCTATCGTTTTCATAAATTGAGGTAAGACTGGATGAGTCACTTTTTCCCAAACGTGCTGCCAGTTCAGGTATTGCTGCTTTTACGCGGTCAAATCCCGCCATTAACTTGACACTATAAAATTCTGGGACAGAATTTTGTCCACTAAGCCTACTAACAGCCGCGAAAAAAATGACTACGATAATGGCAAACTTGTTCATCGATGATTTAAGTTAAGTCTCTAACCGGTTATATTATAAAGATAAAAATTACACAGCATACGACATAGTTTTTTGGGTCAAAACGATCATTTTTTTCGCTGATCTTGGTCAGAATTAGCAGCAGACCTTTTTCGAAAGCCCCTCTTTATGTAATCCGTATCTTGGTTACAAGATTCAGTAATTGGGGTAATCGGTCTGCCTTCCAATCTGTGGTTAAGCAAAGCTATAGTTTTAAAAAAAATGGGTTCGCAACAAATAATTAAAGAAAAAAGGTAAAAGTGCCTATTGGCAAAAATAGAAAGTTGCGTTCGACGTAAAAGCAGGAAAATAATAAATGTAAAAAAAACACTTAAAAATTATTACCTAATTTATATCTTTGGTTTAACAGTACATTAGCTCATAAAAACCAATAACCAAATCGCTGCATAACGTTATTATGCAGCTGATTAGATACCCTGAATTTAAAATGAAATTAAAGAGTCCTCTTTCCCACACAATCCTTGCATTGTTCTTTTGTTCCTCTTTATTTGCACAGACATCCAAAGAGCTCAATTATTTCGATCTACAGGATGTCCGATTATTACCAAGCCCCTTTTATCATGCCCAACAGCTTGATTTGCAATACTTATTGGAGATGGATCCCGATCGTCTCCTCGCTCCCTTCTTAAGGGAAGCGGGATTAGCAGTTGTGAAAGAATCTTATACCAACTGGGAAAACACGGGCTTGGACGGTCATATTGGTGGTCATTATCTTTCCGCACTCGCGAATATGTACGCCTCCACTGGAGATTTACGCATCAAAGAGCGGCTTGATTATATGCTTGTAAACCTGCAGCGCTGTCAGCAGGCAAATGGAAATGGCTATATCGGCGGTGTCCCTGGTGGTAAACGCATCTGGGAAGAAATTTATGCGGGGAATATCCAGTCAAGTACCTTTAGCCTAAACGGAAAGTGGGTCCCGCTTTACAATATTCATAAAACCTATGCCGGGTTGCGGGACGTCTACTTGCTAACCGCTGATAAAAGCGCTAAAAATATGCTTATTGCGATGACGGATTGGGCTTGTAAATTAGTTTCTCAACTGTCTGATACACAGATTCAGGACATGTTACGCAGTGAACATGGCGGGCTCAATGAAAGTTTTGCCGATGTTGCTGCAATTACTCAAAACCCCAAATACCTGGAGCTTGCGCGAAAATTCTCCCATCAGTCTATCCTGCTTCCCTTAACGCAACATCAGGATAAATTGACGGGCCTACACGCCAATACGCAGATCCCAAAAGTCCTTGGTTTTGCCCGCATTGCAGAACTCTCCAACGACAGGGAATGGACCGCGGCTGTACGCTACTTCTGGGATAATGTGGTATTGCATAGATCGATTGCCATCGGCGGAAATAGCGTCAGTGAACACTTTAATCCAACAGACGATTTTTCGAAGATGCTGCAGAGCATCGAAGGGCCCGAGACCTGTAACACCTACAATATGCTGCGGCTCACAAAAATGTTGTACCGTTCAGACCAACAGGCCAAATACCTGGATTTTTACGAAAGGGCATTATACAATCATATTTTGTCCAGCCAGCATCCCGAACATGGTGGACTTGTATACTTTACACAGATCCGCCCCGGACATTATCGCGTCTATTCGCAACCCCACACCAGTATGTGGTGCTGTGTAGGCTCGGGAATGGAAAATCATGCCAAGTATGGTGAAATGATTTATGCCCATCAACAGGATGACTTGTACGTTAATCTCTTTATTCCCTCCCGATTACATTGGAAAGAAAAGGGCATCGAGATTATTCAGGACAACAACTTTCCAAAAGAAGCCTTTACCTCATTAATGATTAATTCCAAAAGCGAACATAAATTTACACTTTACATACGTAAACCTAAGTGGTTGAAAAACAACCCTAAAATTTCAATAAACGGAAGAACTTATCCCATTACAGATTCCACAGAGACACATATCATCATAAAGCGAAGCTGGAAGCCCGGTGATCGCCTACGTATGGAGTTGCCGATGGAAACCCAGGTCGAACGGCTGCCTGACCGAAGTAACTATTACAGCCTATCCTATGGTCCTGTTGTGCTCGCCGCACGTTCAGGAACGAGTGATCTCACAGGACTAAAGGCCGACGATAGCCGGATGGGCCATATCGCATCTGGAAAACAGATCCCATTGCACGATATCCCTATCCTTGTTGCTGATCCTAAGGCGATCCCGACACTGATCCATCCGATCTCCGATAGACCATTGCATTTTACACTCACAGGACTTCGTCAAGGGAAAGACAGCCTAAAAATGGAACTTGAACCTTTCTATGGTATTCACGATAGTAGGTATATTTTGTATTGGCCACAAACAACCGCCAGCCAACTTCAACAGCTGCAGGATAAAATTGAAAGGGATGAACGCGAAAGTCTTGCCCTCACTGCAATCACGGTGGACAAGGTGATTGCGGGTGAACAGCAGCCGGAATCGGATCACTTCTTTCGGGAAGAAAATAGCAAGGCCGGGAGCACTGACGATACGCGTTGGCGTGAAACCAGGGGCTGGTTCAGTTACCAGCTAAAAAATACAGACGCTACTGCACTATACCTGAAATTTATGACAGATACTGCGCTGCGGAGTACCGAAATCATCGTCAATGGAATCCTTATTGAAACCCTAAAGAGCACCGATAGCAGTGCTGTTGTTACCACCTCGCGCATAAAGCTTCCTGAAGGAAGTACCGGGATGCCGACCATAGAAGTAAAAATCAAGGGGACAGCAAGGTCCCCTAGTCATAAAATTTTAGAAATACGGACACTCCGCTCGGATGAATAAGCCCATCAGTTAACGCTATAGGATACCGTGGCGGCTTTCAGCCAGGGGGAGCTCAGCCGAATCGTAATTTGGTCACCCGATTTGCCCGTTGATTGTACATAAATGATCATTTTGCCATGATGGACCCGCTGTTTATTATCCGTATAATCACCCATATCGGCATTATTTCCGGCCTCCATACCCAATAAACGCGCATTCCCGGCGATATCGCAGGTAATTTCATCCTCCGAAAGAACCACGGGAATGCCCTTTTCATCGACAAGCTGCACCATCACCTGCAGCAGCTCCCCTGCTTTAATCAACGAATCTCCAACAGGCACAGCCTGAATGGATACCGGCCGTTGGCTGGATTGAATCGCATGGCGGACAACTTCCTTTCCATTGCTGTCCAATCCAATCACTTCCAGTCTACCCGCGGCATAAGGGATATCCCAAAAGATAATTCCTGTTTTCGCATCGTATTTTTTCTCTTCACCCACGGTCTGCCCATTCAGTGTTAGTCGGGCTGCAGCACTATTGGTATAACAAACCACACGAATCTGCTGTCCGTCCTGATAATTCCAGATCGGCCAGGCATCCATGGAGGGTCTTTCTGCAGTTGCCCCAGCCAATGGATAGGTTCCCAAATAGGCCATGGGCTTTTCTGCCCATAAAGACTGGCGAAAATACCCCCTGGGTTTGATAAAGCCTGCAAAATCAAGTAAGCCCGAATAAAAACCGCGCGAAGGCCAACGGCCCGATTCGCCCAGATAGTCGATCCCTGTCCACAGGAATTGCCCAAATATATGTGCATTGTCGCGCACAGCCAGCCACGCCGGAAGATCATGTCGATTTTCACTGCCAAAGATGACACGCTTCGGGTAACGCTGGTGGTCTTCCTGATACCGGCTCTCGGTGTAATTGTATCCCGCAATGTCAAGCGCTCCGGGATAGGCCGTTTCATTAGACATCGCTACACCCGCCAGACCTGCTGTTACCGCCCGGCTGCGATCGTACTTTTTTACCACAGCAACGAGGCGTTTGGCAATGTCCCCCAAACGCATGGCGTCCGGTGCATCTTTCTGATAACCGCCATAAGAGGCCTGGGTAAAACCGCCTTCTTTTTTCTCGCCATTCAAAATCGGATGGGAATAGGGATCATTTGGATAATCCACCTCATTGCCTATGCTCCAGGCAAATATCGACAGGTGATTTCTGTCTCTTTGGACCATATCAGCCAAATCCCGCTCCCCCCACTCTTCAAAAAAATCGTAAGCTCCCTCAAAACCAGGTACGCCGACGTTCCAGCCCTGTAGCCACTTTCGCTTCGGAAATTCCCATTCATCAAATGCTTCATCCATGACCAAGAGACCAAGCTCATCACATAAATTATAAAGTGAGGTCGCCTGTGGATTATGGCTCGTACGCACGGCGTTAACACCCAAAGATTTCAGCGTGAGCAGGCGACGCCGCCACACTTCAGGATAAACCTCGGCACCGAGTACGCCGGCATCGTGATGCAAGCAGACTCCCTTCACTTTCATCCATTTGTCGTTTAAGGCAAAGCCTTTATCCGGATCAAAGGTAAAGGTCCTAAAACCTGTCTTTACTTCGGACTGATCTATCTGCTTGCCATTTTGCCAAACTGTTGTCCGCAAGGTGTATTGTATGGGCTGCGTTAAGTTCCACAGCTTTGGATTTGATGCTGTCAATTTCAGATCTAAATGTGCTTTATCTGAGGCAGCGATAGTAAGCTGCCCGGATTTTTTCTCAACGAGCCTACCTTCGGCATCAATGAGCTCCTGCTGCACGGTAACTGGGCTGCGCAAGGACGAACTGTTGACCACCGTAATTTCAGTATGGAGTATTCCTTTCCCAGCCTTGAGTTCCGGATAGGCATATACCCCCCATTGATCCAGATGTACTTGATTGGCCTTGACGATCCAAACATCCCGGTAGATGCCAGAGCCAGTGTACCAGCGCGAATCCGCGCTTTTGCTATGGTCGACCTTGACTGCAATGGTATTTTCCTTTCCAAATTCAATATATGGGCTGATATCATAGGAAAATGACACATAGCCATTGGGGCGCTTACCAACAGATTTGCCGTTGACAAAGACTTCACTGCGGTTGTAAACACCTTCAAAATAAAGAAAGATTTTCTTTCCTTGGTCTTCAGCAGGGATAGACAGCTGTTTCCGATACCAGCCTATACCGCCGGGTAAATATCCCGTGGCACTGGCCAGGTTAGGACTCAAGGGCAGCTTCACGCCCCAGTCATGGGGTAGTATGACAGATTTCCAGGCTTGCTCGTTTAGTGCTGTTGCGCTTTGCCCTGCTCCTGCAGTTTCTAACTGAAACTGCCAATCTGCATTGATACGCTGCGCGACACCAAAACCCGGCTGGGCGTAAACGGAACTCAGCCCGATTAAAACTGACGCCGTAAGGATCGCTATATTTTTAATTAATATGTTCATGTTATGTAGTCGCTTAGGTTGATCTGATTGTATTAATGGGTTGGAATGACAGGTACGATCTGGCCATTCGCATCAAAATAAAGCCGATCCATGCATACTTCGCGATGGAAACCTGCCGCATCCCCCATCTTGATCCCATTTGGATAATTAAACCGATGATAGACAATATACCATTCGTCGGTTCCGGGCATCTGCAAGACTGAGTTATGACCAGTGCCATAGATTCCTTTCGCCGGATCTTTTTGCAAGATCAGATTGTTCTCGGGCACCTGGATTGGCCCATAGGGAGAGGTTGATGTCCCATAGCGAACCCGGTAATTCTCGCTGCGGGTATCGTCTTCTGACCAAAGAAAATAGTATATTCCATTACGAAAGATCACATATACCCCTTCACGAAATGTTTTGTCGGGCGTCAATACCTTTATTGTATTCTTTTTGATGGAGATCATATCGGTATTTAGTTCGGCAACGGCAAGATATCCGTTCCCCCAATACAAATAACTTTTACCCGACCTGGGGTCATTGAACACCGCGGGATCGATCTCCTGCCCGCCTGTTACACCTGGAGGTTTGAAATCGATCAACGGGGTACCTGAGTCCTTGAATGGACCCGTTGGCCGGTCCGCTACGGCGACACCGATTTTCTGCGCCGCCGTAAAATAGTAGTAATATTTATAGTCGCCTTTGACTTTTTTCTCTGTAATCGTTGGCGCCCAGGCATGACGTGGTCCCCAGGCAACCTCCTTTTTAAGATCCAGGATGACGCCCTCATCCTTCCAATGGATAAGATCGGTCGAAGAAAAGGTCTTGAAATAGAAGCCGCCCCAGCCATCAAAGCCATCACTGGTCGGATAGATATAATATTTTTGGGTTTTGTGAGCGTAAAGAATATCGGGATCTGCATAAAAGCCGTCCAGAACCGGGTTCCTTTTCAGGGCAAGCGGTATATCCTTAGGTTTGCCCCAATGAGACGTCAATTGGATCAGCTCCTCTCTGGAAAGGGGGATAATGGTCCCGTGACGGGGATGAAAATCCATATCAATCTCCTGATCGATCACTTTAAAACGATCCAGATCATCGGAAATACAGAATTGGTATTTTCCTTTACCATACACATCATACATCAGGATATATTGATCCGACTGATTTCGCTTGAAGACACTTGATCCCTCCACGGCATCCTTTGTCTGCTGCTTATACCCTTCTTGTTCGATCCATTTTCCCGAAGTCAACGAATCGGTCATAGCAAGTTTGATCCCGTTGCCATGGCCTTCTGTTTTGTAGAAGAGGTAAAAGAGGCCATTCTTCTCAATAATATCGCCATCAATACAGGATTTACCATTTTTAGGTACGAAGAGCACTTTTGGTTCCGTTTCAAAATCGGTAAAATCTTTATTCGCATAGGCATAATAGATGATGTCCGGACCATTCCCATGCTGCATGGACCAATAGACCATATATTTTCCTGCTGCCGAATCAAAAATGGTCTGTGGTGCCCATACGCGCTTCAAATCTTCTTGCCCACTGAATCGCTGCTGGAAATCGATCGCCTGATGCGACCAGTGCAGCAGATCCTGCGATTTTAGCAGGACCATACCGCGATTGGAATCCCAGCCTTTGGAGGAGGTCATATCGGTCAGCACCATATAGAATGTCTTTCCATCCTCAGCACGGAGAATATGCGGATCCCGGACTCCCCCGGTTTTACTGATGGTCTTCGAATCCAGCACCGGACGATTACCGTTCAACGCACGGTAGGTATAGCCATCGGTACTAATGGCAAAACAGACCGCTTCATCTGCCACAGCATTGCCCTTAAAATAAGCGAATAAATAACCGGCAAAATCCTTTTCGGTCGGCCCATTGCGATAGGCCTGTGCATAAATAAAGCAGGTAACATGTACTAAAAACAAAGTAAGGAGGAGAATAATATTTTTTTTCATTCAGATTTATCTTGGATAATTAAAGCATTAAGTTCGGCAATTTTCTGATCAGCATACTTATTTTAAAGCGATCTTTTGAATTTGTGTATAATAATATTCATTGGACACTGTTGATTTGACACCAATGCGAGCAAACACATAATCCAGGTTTTTCAAATTGTCCGGTAAAGTCGCCTGCATGCTGACCGGCTGCCCAAAGCTGATCAAAGACAGGTTTGCATCTACACGTAGTTCCTGTTGTCCCTGATCCGTCAGTATAAACTTTCCGATATAGAGGCGAACAAATTGAAGGTTCGCCGTATTTACAATTTTATTGACTGTGAAATTTGCGGTTATGCCCTTATCATTTTGCTGAAAAGAAGGATTGCTAATCGTAAAATAAGGCATGACGGGTACATCTAGCTGCGTATTCCCTTTTACCTGAACCAGTATCGTATCGGTAGCCTGTTGCAACCAGGGGGAATCTCCTTTTCGGACGAGCTTGTACGTGCCGTCGAATAAACTGGCCGCGAAGCTGCCATCCTGATTTAAGAAAACAGATATATAGGAGCGCAAGGGAAAACCATCTTGCCATAACTCAAGCTGTGGTCCGTTATTTCTGACACCGACGGGTGTGCCCTCATAAACGATGCGGCCCGAAAGGGTTGATTTGGGAGCCTCATAATTATCATATTCACATCCTACAAAAAGTAGGCTTATACAAGCTAACAGGGAGCTTAATAGTTTCATTTTCATCGTACGAATAATTTAGTGGAATGGATTTCTAACGATTTTAGGGTTTTTATTGATGACATCCTGGCTGATGGATGCATAGTAATTGGCCATCCGGAAGAAACGGGCTCTTCGGAAACGTGCGGGTCTGACGCGTTCAAAGATAAACTTACCATCATCCACATGTCCGGGACGGGAAATACGGTAAGGATATAAGCCATAGACGACGGCATTTGTATCATTTTCAGATCCATCCCATACCAGATGTGCCATGCGCCATCTTTTGAGGTCATAGAAACGGTGGTCTTCAAATGCGAGTTCAACACGGCGCTCGTTGCGGATGATATCCATGCTTAGGTTGGTCACGCTGTTGGCTGGAAATCCAGCACGTTCACGCAACTTGTTCACGTAGCCTGTAGCATCGGCCACCTGACCAAGTTCAAAAGCAGCTTCCGTGGCATTCAGGTAGATTTCTCCCAGCCGAAACCAGGGCCACCAGTTTGCCGCTGAGGTCCCGCGTGTACTGGCTGCAGGCGCATCGCTTACAAATTTCCGGATGTAGAACCCGGTATTGCTCACATCTTGCGCATCGTACAATGGACCATCAAAACCGGTCCATAATCCGCCTGCATATTCCTTCCCGAGTTCATCTTTTAGCTGTTGCCCGAGTTGTGCGGCTGCATGCAGCTGGTATTTATTGTTGTTCCAAATTGCCACTCCCGCCTGGATACTGACCGCCCGGCCGCGAAAAGTGCTGCCCGGATAAATAACCGTCCCATAAAGACGCGCATCTTTGTTGGCAAAAATAGCATCGATATGGGGATAGGCAACATAATTGCCATCCGTATTTTTAGTGTGTAAAGTTCCTTTGCTACCATCCAGATAGTCAAAGCTCTCGACAAAACTCAGCGATGGGGAAATCGTTGACGAGGACTCATTATCTTCCGTAAGACTTCTGACAATATTGTCGTAAGCAAAGCGGTGAACTTTCAAGCTGGTCGCAAAATCCTTGGCGAAGATGACCTCGCGACCGGTTTTCTTATTGAGCATATCGTAGAAATTGGCTCCTTTATCGGCGTTTTCCGTATATAAAGCAAAGGGGGCACTGATAATTTCCTTGGATGCCGCCAACGACTTGCTGTAATAGGCCGAGGCCATATTCGCGGGAATACCTACTTCGCCACCGGTAGTTGTTATCGGCGAAGCCATAAGGTTATTATATTTGGCGATGGATGCTGCATATAACATGGCGCGGCTTTCGAGCGCTAATGCTGCGTATTTATTTGCTCTTGTTTTGCTTGCGTTGTTTGCCGCCAGGTCTTCTTTGATCTCCTCCAGCTCTTGGTAGATAAAGTCATAGACCTCATGTTCCTTGGAGCGGGCCACTTGCAAAGGTGTTGGATCCCCGCTAAAATCATAGATAAGCTGTGTGGTCACAATAGGTACACCCCCCATGCGTTTGACCATTTCAAAATATACGAAAGCACGAATAAAGCGTATTTCGGCATTATATTGCTTTCGCTGCGAATCACTCAATTGCGTACTGAATTTGGCTATATTCTCCAGCGAAAGGTTCAGGTCCCGAATTAAGCCATAATCCCAATAGCGACCATAGTCATCACCGAACTGAAAATCATTGCGCCAGTTTTGGTCGCGATGCCCGGACCACATGGCGTCATCCAGTTCGGTCATTCCGCCGGTATTGAATACCCCATGCAGGGTCGGCAGCCGATCATAATAGTTGGCCACCAGCGATGTTAGTAGTTTGGGATCATTCCAAAGCTGCTGATCTGTAATCAGGGTCTTCGATTCGCGGTCGAACCAGTCGTCATGATTGCAGCTGTTGAGTAAGGAAACCGCAAACATTGCAATCCCCATAGATATCAATCGTAATTTCATGTTAAAAAGTCATGTTAAATCCAACCATAAATACTTTCTGCTGCGGATACACCACTGCAGCGCGGGCTTCTATCTCAGGGTCGATCTGAAAATCCTTCACATTGTCAAAGGAAATCAGGTTCGAGGCATTGATATAGAAGCGTACTTTCTCGGCCTTTAATTTTTGTATCCAGGCTTTGGGCAGGTTATAGCCAAGCTCAAGGTTCCGGACACGGAGGTAGCGCACATTGGTCAGCCAAAAGTCACTGTTGGCGCTATTGGGGCCTGAATTGCCATTGCGGATAGCCGGATAATATCCCGGGATCCATTCGCTATTTGGATCGTAGGGATCTTTGCGGTGCCATCGGTCTTCAAGCAGGTATGCCGGCGAGTTACCCCCACCATGAAAAGCATTGCGCAGTTCATAGTCCTGAAACCAGGATTGTATTGCACCGCCAGCCAGGTCAATATTCAGGTTGATGCCTTTCCAGTCCAGACCGATCCGGCCGCCAAAAGTCATCATCGGTGCCCAGCCTGTCGGATAACCAATCGGGCGTTGGTCCATGTCATTGATGATACCATCGCCATTTACATCTTTGTAGATCAGGTCGCCGGGCAATTGCGTGCGGTTATCCTGCCCATCATTGTTGATTGGATGGTTACGGATTTCGTCCTCCGACTGAAACCTTCCAACCACCTGATAGCCCCACCAGACGCCACCCCAGCGGTCTTCAATCGAGCTCCGGTATTCATTCCATGAATTGCTGAAACGCGGTTTATAGGTTTCGAGGTCACGAAAACGGGAGAAAGTCATGTTTCCACTGACAACATAATTGAGTTCGCCAACTTTATCCGTATAGGTAATGATACCCTCCGCACCATAGTATGCATTTTTACCTAAGTTTTCATTCGGCAGGTCGTATCCAATTTCAGCCGGCAACAGCACATCATAGCGCTTGCCTGGGTATCCGGTCCGAATAATCTTAAAGGCATCCGCCGTTAGCGTCAGTTTATTATTTAATAGGGAAAGATCCATACCGATGTTGTAATTGGTGTTTTTTACCCAGGAGAGATTACGTACCGGCAATCCTCGTGGCTGTACACCGGGAACATAAGTGCCATCCAGCACCGCACTTCCTGCCGCCCAGTTATACCCGGCTAGGTAGTCATGCATGCCCACACCTTCTTCAAGTCCCGTCTGCCCAATGGAAGCCCGCAGTTTTAAATCGTTGACCACAGACTTTAAGGGTTGAAAGAAGCGCTCATCAGAGATCCGCCAACCCAAGGAGGCCCCGGGAAAAATCCCCCAGCGCTTACCGTCATAATATTTGTAGGACCCGTCATAGCGTCCCAGTACTTCCAATAAATATTTTCCTTTGTAGTTGTAATTAATCCGACCAATATAACCTGCACGCGCCTCATAGGCCCATTCATCGCTTAAACCATTGAGTTCCGAAAGACGCAATAGCGGAATGTAATTGTTGGAAGGATTTGCGCCCAAGGCTTTATACGTTCGGTCCCAATCCGAACGTTCGTACCCCAGCATCCCGGCCAGGCTATGATCCCCAATCTGTTTATTGTAGTCAATCTGGAATTGGGCAAACCTGGAAACAATCTCCCTGCTGGTATCGTAGCGCCATCCGGCATCACTTCCCCCCGTCCGTTTGTATATATCGTTTTCATAACGGTATACATCATAGGTATATTGAAAACCTTCAAATTTATTACTGGTATAATTGTACGAAACAGTCCCTTTCGCCGAGAGGCCAAAAGTGGTTTTGTAAGCCGCAAAGAGGTTCACGTTTCCAGCAAGGTATTTATTGTCCTTGTATCCCACAATATCCCGACTGAAAAGCGCCGGATTATAAGGGAAATCATTCGTATGATTGATATACTCCGGATTATCGTTGGCATAAGGCCCCACAGTCGGCCGATTTTTCATAATGGCCAGTATGGATGAAAAATAGCCATCCCCACCAGGTAAGCCAACATCCTGCGTACCTTCATGCCGTGCTGAGATCTGCGTTCCTATTGTCAGACCCTTCAGCACCTCTGCCTCCATATTCGCCTGCAAATTCGTTCGCTTGTAATTAAAGTCCTTGATCATGGCCTCTTGATTCAAATGGCCGATCGAGAGGAAGTAATTGGATTTTTGGCTTCCGCCGGTAATATTTGCATTGATGTAACTTTGCGGAATATTTTTACGGATCACCATATCGTAATAGTCATAACCTTGGTAACCGGGTTCGGTCCCGGCCTGCCATTTGGCCAGCTCTTCAGGTGTATACACCGAGTTAGGATCCCGGTTTACATTTTGAGCAGCCTCCACCAGGCCACGTGTATACTGCTTGGCATTTGCCATTTTCGGAAAGCGTGTCAGATTTTGCCAGCCTCGGTAACCGTTGAGGTTGATCTTTGCACGATCCCCCTTCGCGCCTTTCTTGGTGGTGATCAGCACCACACCTTTGGACGCACGAAAACCATATACAGCCGCTGCCGCATCCTTCAGGATAGAAATGCTTTCAATATCCTCCAGGTTGAGTGCATTAAATATATCCGCACCGGAGCCGTTCTGCGTGCCCACCCAGTCTGTTCCTTCCTGACCACCATAAGCCACTCCGTCAATTACGTAAAGCGGCGAACCCATATTACGAATTTCAATGGACGCTCCGCGGCCAGGACGGGCATCTTTTGCCCTTACTGAAATACCCTGTACTTTACCAGCCAATGCTCCAGCAGTCGTTGTCGACGAAGAGCGCACAATATCGTCCGACTTGATGTTGCTGACGGCGCCAGTAATATTGCGTTTGGATTGTTTACCATATCCAACGACCACAACATCTTCTAACACATGGTCGTCGTTTTCCAGCTGGATTTTCAGGTTTTTCGTCCCATTTAATGGAACACGGTACGTTTTGTATCCCACAAAGGATACGACAAGAATTCCCTTGCCAGCATGCAGTTCAAAATTCCCCGTTTTGTCGGTGGAGGTTCCCTGGCCACCACCTTCAATAACAACGCTAGCACCTACGACAGGTTCATTGGCTTTGTTAAAAACTTGCCCCGTAATCTTCTCTTGGGCATATACCAGTGTTGGCACAACGCTCAACATGGTATAAAGAGAAACAATCTTTAGGTTGTTCATAAATTTTAATACTTATTAATAGTAAATAATAAAATCCAGCTGGTAAAGACAGTAAGAATATACTGTCCTGTTCTCGTCCCGCATGTAGATTTATAATTGGATTAACTGTCCAAACTTAGCCGTTTTTGATTGTGCAGAACGTATACAAATCCGTCAATTAGCATACAATTTTTGGTCAAAAACAGTCTTTTTTGGCGTTCTAGGTTATTTTTTGGTTCGTTGGTCCGAATGCTTGAAATCTATTTTTAATTCCCTTGTACCTGTAACTTCAAATCAGATTTTTGAAATGTTGAAGGCAGCTGTCCAAACTCTTCTTTAAAACATTGTCGAAAATAGATGACACTGTTGATACCGACCAGAAAGGATACTTCGGTGACGTTGTATTTACCTGTTTTCAGTAAGTCTGCTGCTTTATGAATCCGTATCTTTCGAACGAGCTGATTGATATTCTTACCGGTGATTCCCTTCAATTTTCGATAAAGTGTGGATTGGCTCATATTCATTTTTTCTGCCAATGCCGCCGCATCCAGCAGTTCATCCTGCATATGCTGTTCAACGATGCTTATAAAATCGCGTACAAAATCATTTTCGCGGAACCAGGCATCCTGCGTATCTTTTTGTTCCCGATGATGTTCGGGGCTATATTGAACAGGCTTGGTCCTTCCCAGCAAATTTTGTATCCGTTTGTGCAACAGCTGCGTGCTAACAGGCTTGACCAGATAAGAATCTATGCCCAGGTCATAACCACGCTGTCTATCCATATCCGAATCTTTTGCGGTCAGCAACAGTAAGGGAATGGAATTCGTGCAGTCCGTCTGTTTTAGTTTTTCGACCAGCTGAAAGCCATCCAGTTCAGGCATCATAATATCGCTTATAATCAAATCTGGCATTCTTGCGCTTGCGAGCTCAAATGCTATTGCGCCATTTTCGGCCAGCAAAACATCATATTGCTGCGATAGACTGTCGCCCAGATAGGCACGTAGTTCCGGGTTGTCTTCAACAAATAAGATGAGGCTACGCGGCCTGGCCAAGGTTGATTCCACTTCTTTTGGACTGACTTTGTTCATCCGAAATCTGACCGTAAACACCGTACCCAGCCCCAGCCTACTCTGCACCTCAATCTGCCCCTGATGAATGGCAACAAGCTCTTTCACCAAGGCCAGGCCTATGCCAGTGCCATGAATACCGGTCTTCGGGATCTGGTAGAACTTCTCAAAAATCCGGTCGATCTCCGGTGCCGGTATTCCACAGCCCGTATCCGTCACGCTGAGTACCGCCCAATGGTTTATATCGGAGCCCTCGTAATGTAGATGCAACTTAATGGAGCCCGCAGCTGTATACTTATAGGCATTAGAAAGTAAGTTATCGACGATAAGTTGTACGATCTCTGGATCAAACAGCGTTCTTACATCTGCCTCGGGTAAATCGGCAAGCAGTGCTAGTTGGGGTTTGTTATTTAAGGTCTTATATTTATGGACGAGATCAGTGAGCATCTCCGCCAAAGATCCCGCTTCCAGTACAAGTGGCTTAAACTGCGATTCTACTTTTCTAAATTCAAGGAGCTGGTTGACCAGGTTAAAAAGGCGACTGGCGCTTTGCTGAACCGTCTGCACAAGCCCCCGATGCTTGGCATTTAACTGCTCTTCATGCACCAGATCATCCAGTGGGCCAAGGATCAGGGTCAGTGGCGTACGCAGTTCATGCGTCATGTGCGTATAAAAACTCATGCGTTCGTTGTAGAGCTCCTCCTCCTGTTTATGCTTTCTGTCTTTAAATTTAAGCTCCGCCTCGGCATGCATCCGCTTGATGTAAAAGAAAACTAAGGTGTAGATAAACAGCAAAAGAATTAACGCATAGGCGATCTTTGCGGGTAGAGTCAGGTAAAAAGGTGCAGCAATATTGATCTTCAGCCGCAGTAATGTTGGCGACCATTGCCCATTTTTCATGCGCGTGCGGATCAAAAGATCATGATCACCATAAGGAATATTACGGAAATCGAGGTTTGTCTCCGTTCCCAAAAAAATCCAGTCGTTATTAAATCCCTGTAGCTGATAGCCAAACTCTACAAGGCCGTTTAGGGCATAATCCATCACAGCGAGCTCAACGCGAAAACTGTTTTCGTCATGCCTGAGCTCCACCTCCTGGGTTGGGTCGGGATATTTGTCCAATTGCCTGTTGGACTCCCCGGATTGAAATACCGTAAAGCGACCGATGCGCACGGGCGATACGGGCAAGCTCAAAGGTAAATTACCCGGTTCAAAAGAACATACACCCTCTTGCATTCCGAAAAATAAACGCCCATGACTATCTTTTCCTACACTCCCATTGATAAAACCACCTAAAGGAAGGCCGAAGTGTTCGTCATACTGCAAAAAACGTTTCTCTTGCGGCACATAGCGCAGCATGCCCGATTTTGTGGAACACCAGATATTTCCATACTGATCCTCTGCCAGGGCATTTGTAAACAGCCAGGCGCCTTCTCCCGGCGGCGTCAACAGGATCAGATCCCCTATTTTCTGCTGCGCCCGCTGCATCGCCACACCGGCATTGGTCGCGATCCAAATCGTATTGTTGCGGTCGCGAAGCAGGTGGTTGATCGTGTTATTGCGCAGGCCGTTGCTGCGATTCATTTTTCGGATCAGTTTTCGGTGCTGATCATACACATATAAACCCTGTCCGTAAGTGCCCACCCAGATGTTATGCTTTTCATCTTCCACAATTGCCCTTGGCGCATAGTCTCCCAGCATAGGCTGATTGATCAACAACTTCTGCACCGTTCGATCCAGTGGATTATAAATAAACAGTCCCTGCTGGGCGGCGATCCAGATAGAACCTTGGTGATCTTCGTAAATCGTGCGCACATCAGTCACCTGCTCTCCCAAAGAGATATCCTGCCAACGATCTGATCCCTTATATTTTACCGCTACCCCACCCTTTCTCAGGCCCAGCCAGATCTGCTGCTTCTGATCCTTGAAAGCCGAAAGGATAAAATCATCCGGAGCACCCCTTTTGCTGTTCAATTGCCGCAACAGTCTACCTTTCTGATCGGTATTCACAATTCCGGAGCCTTCTGTTGTCAAGCTCATGGTCCTATTTTCGTTTTCATAGATCCCACTGACGGTTGCCAGACGTTCTGATAGTATACCTTCTGCCGGAAAAAAGCCAAAGAATGGCTTTAGGTGACTGATGACCCCCAGGCCACCACCATATAATGCCAACCATATGTTGCCGAAACGATCAGGCGCAATATGTTGGACCATTGCATTATTTCCTTTTCCCAAATCCACCGTATGCTGTTGCCTGAAACCTGCTACCTGACTGTCATAACCATAGTCTGGCTGCAAGATAAAAAGCTGTGAAGATTCCGCTCCTATCCATAACTTGTCATCAATTTCTTTAATGGAATATACGAAGGGTTCGGTCTTGCCTTTTGTGAGCCTGGCCAAAGGGATAAACTGAAGTCGCCCCGTTAAAGGATGGTAAACTGCCAAGCCCTTGCGCGTGCCAATCCAGATATTATCATAACGATCGCAAAAAAGTGCCTTCACTTCATTATCGGGCAAGCGATAGTCCGTATTTAGGCTTGTCAATTGTCTGACCGAGCGGCGTACCGGATCCAATATCGTGAGGCCCGCATTCACATGGCCGATGTAGAGGGTACGTCTTTTATCTTCGGCCAGGGACCAAATGCTATTTTCGGGAAGCTGTGGCAGATTCTTCTTATTGATCGGCGTGAATACTTTTTTTTGAGGATCAAAATGCTGAACCCCCTGATGATAAGTTGCCAGCCACAGCGTGCCGTCCTTACTTTTGATCAGATCGGTGATATCGTTGGTAGCGATGGATTTCTGATTTTTGGGATCGTGCAGGTAATAGCTAAACGTATTGCTGTTCAAGTCAAGCACATTCAGGCCATTGGAGCGTGTGCCGATATATAGCTTTCGATCATCAAATAAAAGCGTGTTGATCTCGTTGCTATTGAGTGAAAGGCCATCCTGGCTTTCGGATGCATAATAGGATTTAAAGGATTTTCCAGCAAATCTATTTAAGCCCAATTCTGTCGCCACCCAGGTAAAGCCCTCGTCATCATGCACAATATCCAGCACCTGCTGGTTGCTCAATCCATCCTGCAAGGAAAAGAAACGAGCCTGCTTGGGCTGGGCAAACAACAGTGTACACTGGCATACAAAGGCCCACAAAATCAATCTATTTTTCATAGCTTAAGTCCAAAAAAGGCAAAACTAAACCAACTACTTTCCAATCAATAAGGCTCCACCGCCCGGTTGTAAAATCAATCTGACGGTTTTCTCCCGGCTTAGGCGTATCGTTTTCTGCTCCGACCCGCGCGACTTATTATCCCCGATGTATTGCACCACTTTTTCAGAAAACATCGGCAGGTTTACTTCGATCGTCTTCTCTTTCCCTTCGGCATTCACTGCAGCGATATACCAATGCTCTTTTTTCCGTCTCGCCAGTACCACATATTTTCCGGGATAACCATCCACAAATAGCGTCTCATCCCAAAGGGTGGGAACCTGCTTCATGAAGTCGATCACATGCGCGGGCATATCCAGTAGATTGTTGGGTGTCAGCCCAAAATTCTGTACTGGAGTCTGGAACAACACCGCCGTTGCCAGTTGAAATGTTTCCGTTGTCTTACGGATCGTCCCGCCATTATTTTCACGATTATGCCTTTTGTTGAGCAGCACAGGGCCAAAATCCATTGCTCCGACAGCATTACGTATAAAGGGGTGCAAAGTCGCATTGAAAGCTTCGTTATCATTGGCATCCTGAGTAAAGATGAGGTTCTCAGAGGCCAATACCGCTTCACTTCCCACGAAGTTAGGATACATGCGTTCCCAACCACGGGGTAAAGTGCATCCATGGAAGATCACGGTCAGTCCATAGTCATTTGCATCCGCAAGAATATCTTCATACAGCTGTAATGTTTCCTGTTTGTCACCGCCAAAAAAATCCACTTTGATCCCTTTGATTCCAATGGACTGCATCCAGGCCATTTCCTTTTTACGGGCGACGGCCGTATTCATCCGATTTTTAGGCGTCTGTGGTGCGTCGTTCCAGAATCCGTTGGAGTTGTACCAAAGGCAGAGGCCCACGGCTTTCTCCCGGCCATAGGCCACGAGTTCCTCGATTTTACGGTGTCCGATCTGCTTGTCCCACCAGTTGTCCACCAGGACAAATTCGTAACCCAAGGCAGCAGATAGGTCGATAAATTTCTTCTGATCTTCGCAATTAATACTTCCGTCCTGCCACTCCAGCCAGCTCCAGGTGGCCCGTCCAAAGGTATAAGGCTTACTTGCAGCATACTGCGGTTCGACCACATCAAAAGGAATCGTGGTTTCCACAATCGGTTTTAACGTACTGCCCACGGTGATTGTGCGCCATGGCGTAAAGCCTGGTAGCGCCAACGTTGGCGCCGCGTCGCCCATGCCATTATTTTCACCTTGCTCAGGAAAAGCAATTTTATAAAAACCCGATTTTGTGCCTTCGCTGAGTTTAGTCCCACAGTAGCTGCCATTCGACCCGGTTTCGGAAAGCAGTACCCAACCGCGGGAACCCACATGAAATAGCGCCGGAAAAGTGTAACCAACACCGTATTGTGAAGGTACGCCCATCGCCTGATCCGGTACGTAAGCTTCTTCGTAGCTCGGTTTTGTTTTTTTCCAGCCGATCATTGCGGTAGCCTGTGCCGTCAGAAAGGTCGTGGTTGAATCCGGAAATTTAAAGCCACTCATTTCTTCCTCGACCCTGAAATTTGCGGCTTCACCCACCTGTGGAATACCATAGCGAAAAGCAATATCATTATTGCTGACCCTAAAAATCACAACAAGCTGTTGTTTTAAGTCATTCTCCAAGGTACACTGCAGTTCATTTGCCTGGTGATGTACCAGCCGACGTTTGATTTTAGGTTCCGCATAGGTTTGGTCAATTACCCGGTTTTCCGAGGTCAGCACATGCAGCTTACTGGCAAGATCCACCTTGTCGGCCCGCAAGCCCAAAGGCGATCGTGCTAACATCTCCTGCCCAGCCAGGTTCACGCGATAATAGAGTTTACCCTGCTCCAACGATAAGTTGACCTCCAATTTTCCGTCCGGTCCTGCTACCCGCAATTCCTGTGCACCTAGGCCCGAAAATAGCAGGAGCAGCAAACCACTAAGGACGATTCGTTTCTTTACGGTAGCTAAATACCACTTATATTTCATACACATCATTGCGCTATTTCATTAAAAGGGCCTTCACTTGTCATATTGATCCGTTTTATGGTGCCATCGACACGATATTCCAGTTTGTCGATGCAGATTGATCGGCTATAGCTGCCGCCATCTGTATTGATGCCCCCATTATGGTAGATAAAATACCATTGATCCTTAAAGTTGACAATGGCCTGGTGGTTTGTGTTGCTATTTCCCGCAATCTCGTTCAACAAGCCTTTGTAGGTATAGGGTCCCGTGATATGATCAGCCATGGCATAAGCAATTTTCTCGGGAAAGCCAGTTGCATAGCTCAGGTAATATTTACCTTGATATTGATGCAGCCAAGGCGCTTCGGTAAACTCGAAGCCATCGAACTTCAGCTGTTTGACCTCTCCGTCAATCTCAATCATATTATCCTTCAGTTTGGCATAATAACATTCGCGGTTACCCCAGAATATCCAGGCCTGCCCCTCATCGTCTATATCTACCGCGGGATCAATACAAGCCCAGGCATGGGTGGAAGCAAAACAATCCTTGTTGGTCAGGAGCGGTTTCCCCAATGCATCCCGGTAAGGTCCTTCAGGACGGTCGGCCACAGCAACACCGATGCCCGACCAATTGGTACTGATGTACCAGTAATATTTACCGTTGCGCTCCACGGCATGCCCGGCAAACGCATCGCCACTTTTTGCCCAGGAGAAGTCCGAAATTTTCATGGGCACAGGGTATTCAACCCAGTTTTTTAGATCGGTCGTTGCGTATACCAACCAATCTTTCATTTTATAGCCTTTCTGTCCACCCGCAAAATCATGCCCTGCAAAAAGCCACAGCGTATCACCTTTGACCAGCGCCGCCGGATCAGCGGTATAATGATGCTTGATGATAGGGTTTCCCTGCGCCACAAAGTGATATCGCTGCCCCGTTTCCAGTTTTTTTCCGGCAAGTAAGGATTCAGTGGCCACTGTCTGTGCAGTGGCTGCAACTGTCCCCGCCAACAGCAAGGAACAGATCAGTAAAAGTTTTTTTAGTCGTTTCATGAATTTCTATTTTCCTGTAAGCGGCATGTCCACCTGCCAATGCTGCGCCAGACGATCCGCCTCCCTTTTTGTCAGTGAAATAACGGCTCCGTGTTTGGGTGACGAAAAATTGGTCGCCTTCATCTTTCCTTCATTAAATCGGCCCAGATTGACGAAATTTTTAAAATCCGAGGTTTCGCTAAAGCCAAAGTTGTGCGGTGAAATACCATAGATATCGTACATCAATATCCACTTTTGCTCACCATTTTTCTTCCAAACATGCGGGGCCTCACAAGCTGCTGCTTCTGGATCGTACTCCCTATCGTCATACCGATAAGGACCCGCGGGTTGGTTGGCAGTAGCCTGCTTAATTCCGGGTACATCATCATGGGCAACATAAAATAAGTGATACCTGTCGCCTACGCGTGTGATATCCCCATCGATATAGTTTTTATTTACTTTGGGATACTGAAAAAGCAACTGCGGCTCGCTTTCCAAAGCGGTAAAATCGGTATTCATATACCCATAATACAAGCGGTTCAGGCCATTGCCAAAACGCATGGTGAAATAAATCATCAGCTTGCCTACAGCTTCATCATAAATCAGTTGGGGAGCCCATATTGCACCGACATTTTCCCAGCCTTTGAACAGCTGGTCGAGTCGAAGCTCAAGGTGACTCCAATGGATCAGATCAGCGGATTTCATCAGTACAATACCCCGGTTATTGCCCCAGCCAAATTCCTTGTCATCCCTTTCCCATTCCTGATTGCGATAGCCCTGCTGCTGGCCATAAATATGCAAGTCGGTCATTACCATATAAAAAAGACCATCAGGTCCCCGTAAGATGTAAGGATCGCGAATCCCCTTTTGTTGGGCAATGCTGTCGCCTGCGATAATCGGCTGGCCTTTGTTTATGTCCGTAAAGGAATAGCCATCCTTGCTGAGCGCAAAGTAAAGACCATGGCTCTCATCCTTAAAATAAACCATTAAATAAGCCGACAAATCAGCTTCCTTTACCTGGGCATGTAAGCCGTGGATAGCATTCAACAAAAAGACAAAACCGATAAAGATGTTTTTCATAGGTTTATAAACGAGCTGCTATTTAGTTTGAAGTTTAATCAGGGTAAACGAATATGGAGCGAGACTATCGGTGAGAGTCTTGCCTTTAAACCGGATATCCGTTTGCTTTGGTTGTATATTCAATGGTTCTTCGATGCTATTACTGACATTGAGATCCTTGCTCGCCAGCGTTGTTTTCTGGGCAACCTGGGCAAATTTCCTGTCCGTCGCCAGGGCAAAACGCAGAGGCATCGGCTTACTGTTGTAATTGACGATTTTGATCAGCAGTTCCTTCGTATTTTGATCGTACACCGCAGAGGCATACAAACTATCCCTGCCTGCAACCGGCTGACCATCCCTGTGTACCGGAATAATATCCGAGCCTTTGTGGGTGGAATATAATTTCTGCACCTGATAGCTCGGTGTTCCATAAACCTGAAGATTATCCACCCAGATCAAATCCGGCGACCATTGCCAACCATCGACATGTCCGAATAAGGGCGCATAAGAGGCCATCTCAACAACATCGCCGTTGCGTTCGAGCCCGGTCATGAAAGCCGCTTCGGAAAGCGCAGCCTCCCAAGTACTTTTTCCTGGACCATTGGGTCTGGTGGTATGTGATGCATATTCACCTGCAAAAATCTTTGCCCCTTTGCGATCATAATTGTCGTAGCGGCTGGCACTGGACAGGAACCAGGACGGTGGTCGGTAGTAATGTTCATCGATGATGTCAATCTTCATCGCGCGTAACTTATCGTCCAGAAATTCAAAACGCTCCCCTTCGGGATCCGTTCCTGAACTCGCGATAATCGCGATCTCGGGATGCTTTGCATTTAACGTTTTCTTGAAGACCGCAAGACGCTCAATGTATTGAGGCCCCCAGTTTTCGTTGCCTACACCGATCATCTTGAGCTTAAACGGTTGGGGATGGCCCATATCCGCGCGTAGTTTACCCCATTTGGTCGTAGTTGATCCATTTGCAAATTCAATCAGATCCAGCGCATCCTGTACATATTCGTCGAGCTGGTCCATTGGCACCAGTTCGCCACTGTTAAACTGGCAGGCCATGCCGCAATTGAGGATCGGAACCGGCGCCGCGCCAATATCTTCAGCCAATAAGAAGTACTCATAAAATCCAAGTCCAAAAGTCTGGAAATAATCTGGTGTCAAACGGTGGCTAAATTCCGTGTTCCAGCGATTGATGATCAATTCGCGTTCATCAATCGGGCCCACGGTTTTTTTCCACTGGAACCTATTGGCCAGATCCCTGCCCTCGACAATACATCCGCCGGGGAAGCGGATAAATCCAGGCTTCATATCCGCCAGCATTTGCACCATATCTTTACGCAGTCCTTTCGGCCGCCCCTTCCAGGTATCCAGTGGAAATAGCGATAGCATGTCGACATCCACTGTCCCCGCGCCCGTAAGCCATATCTTTAGTTTTGCTTTAGCCGTTGTGGCCGTAGCCTGCAGTTTCAGCGCAGTCTCGGTCCATGCTGCTGTTGATTGTAAGGGCGTTTGCGCTTCAGCGATCACCTGCTCCCCTTCGTCCAGCAACGCCACATGGATGTTCATCGATGAGCTATTGCTTCTATGCTGCAGACTGAATTCATAGGTAGCACCCGCTTTGATGCCCATGCCCCGAAAACCCTCATTTTGTAAACCCAGCTCGCTGCCTGCACCATTCGTTAATCTTACATACCGTTTATTGCCTTTGCGCTGCGCATCATTAAGCAAGAGGTAGGCCCCCTCCGTTGAAGCATGTCCCAGTTTTTTCCATCCCATCCAGGGGTTGTCAAATTCAAAGGATCTATTTTTGACCAGCTCGGCATAGATCCCACCATCTGCCCCCAGGTTAATATCTTCAAAAAACACACCCCACATATGCGGTGATATATTGCCTTTGGGTTTATCCAGTTGTATATTCAATTCAACCGGCAACTGTGCGCTTGCCGAAGCTGCCAGGCCCGTTGCCAGGAGCAACATCGAAATCTTTTTTTTCATCCGTTTCATCGCAATTTTAATTAAGCTCCAATACAATCACAGAAAATGCCGGAATCTCGATATCTACAAGCCCATTTTGAATCTTCGCCTTGTTATAGGCTGCGGGTACGATCTTCGTAGGCACCTTGAAGGAGTTGTAATCCTGCAGCTTGTCAGCGTGCAAGATTCTTCCCGTGACTTTCGAAGCTTTCAGTTCCCCCAGGTCTACACGGATCTTATTTGTTTTTTTCGGATCAATATTCACGAGGGAAATATGTACGCGGCCTTTTGTATCCTGCGAAGCCGAGGCCGATACCGCCGGAAGTTTCTCGCCGTTAAATTCAAAATCTGTCGACTGCAATGTAATCGGGATCAATTTCGCATCCTGATGCACCTTATACATCTCCATGACATGATAAGTGGGTGTCAGAATCATATTTTTCCCTTCTGTCAGGATCACCGCCTGCAATACATTGATCGCTTGAGCAAGATTAGCCATTTTCACACGTCGGGCGTGATTATTGAAAATATTGAGGGTCATTCCTGCAATCATGGCATCGCGCATGGTATTTTGTTGATACAAAAAGCCCGGATTTGTACCCGGTTCGACTTCGTACCAGCCACCCCATTCATCAACGATCAAATCGATATTTCCTTTCGGATCATATTTGTCCATAATGGCGATATTCTTCTCGACCAGTTCATTCATAAACCAGGCCGACTTCATGGTTTTAAAATATTCCGATTCCGAAAATGCTGTTGCGGAACCTTTTTTGTCCCAATTGATCACCGCATAATGATGCAGCCCCATCCCTTTCATCAAGCTACCGGGAATATTTTTAAGGAGTGTTTCCGTCCAGTTATAATCAGCGCTATTCGCCCCCGAGGCAATTCGGTACAGTCCAGCGCCATTGGTCCAGTCGGACATAAAGGTGGCGTACTTGCGGTAGATATCTGTATAGTAATCCACGGTCATATTGCCGCCGCAGCCCCATGATTCATTTCCGACGCCCCAGAACTTCACCTTCCAGGGCTCTTGGCGCCCATTCTTGCGCCGCCAGTCCGACATTGGACTTTTGCCAGCAAAATTTACATATTGCACCCAATCGGCAAGCTCCTGCACCTCACCGCTGCCCACATTTCCGGCCAGATATGGTTCAGCCCCGAGCAGTTCGCACATATTTAGAAAATCATGCGTGCCAAAGGAATTATCCTCGGTCACGCCACCCCACCAATTGTTCACCATGGTAGGACGCTCCGCTTTAGGACCGATTCCATCTTTCCAATGGTACGTATCCGCGAAACAGCCGCCGGGCCAACGTAGGTTGGGGATATTCAGCTTTTTGAGCGCTTCGATGACATCCGTCCGTACGCCATTGGCATGCGGAATCGAATCATTCTTTTCCCCGACATAAAATCCATCGTAAATACAACGGCCCAGGTGTTCGGCAAAATGGCCGTAAATATGTCTGCTGATCGTAAATTCCTGTGCCGAACGTTCCAGTTTCATGCTACTCTGCCCATGGATCACTCCACTGATCAGCATGAAAGCAATTCCTAGTTTTAAATTTAGTTTCATCATAAAGAGAATATTATTTCACCGTAAACCGATATGCTGTTTTTGAACTATACTTTTCGCCAGGTTTTAATACCGTTGATGCAAAATTGGGGTGGTTTGGAGCATCTGGAAAATGCTGCGTTTCGAGGCAGAAAGCCGAGCGGAAAGGATAGCTTTTTCCGGCTTTTCCCTTCGGATCATCCGCAGTCATAAAGTTGCCGCTGTAGAACTGAAGTCCAGGTTCGGTCGTGAAAATATCCATTTGAATACCCGTCTTAGAGGCGTACACCGTGGCGACTTTCTGAAAACCAGTTTTTTTGTCGAGCTCAAAATTATGATCATACCCCTTTCCGATCTTCAGCTGCGCGTTCTCATCTTCAATATGGGCGCCCATGAGCCGTGGTTTTGTAAAATCAAATGCCGTACCCGATACAGGCAAGCTTTTTCCTGTAGGAATCAGCGTGTTGTCCACTTCCGTGATCGCTTTGGCATCAATCTGCAGCTCATGATCCAGGATGGACGGATCACCGGCACCATTGAGGTTAAAATAAGCGTGATTGGTCAGATTTAAAACAGTCTCTTTATCCGTCGTGGCCTGATAGGCAATGTCCAGACCACCATTTTCTTCCAGTGTATAAGTGACCTGCATCTTGACCGTTCCCGGATATCCAGCCTCCTGATCCGGAGATGTATATACCAAGGTAATTGAAGTATCGCTATTGTTGACCACATCCCACACCTTGTTGTATACCCCATTGGTGCCGCCATGAAGCGAATTATCGCCATCGTTTTTTTCCAGCGCATAAGTTGTACCGTTCAGTGTAAAAGTAGCTTTACCGATACGGTTACCATAGCGCCCGACTATCGCGCCGTAAAAATTATCCGCGTTGTCCTTATATTCTTTCGCCGAATCGTAACCCAATATCACATCAGTCATTTTTCCATTCTTTTCGGGAACGCTAAGACTTACCAAACGTGCACCATAATTTGTCAGCGTCACGGTTAGTTTATTGTTCTTCAAGAGGTATAAACGGACATCCTTTCCATCTATCCGGCTATCAAAAGCATGGCTTGCGGCTGTATCCAGCCCAGCATGCTGCGGATTATTTTTTGTTGAATTGGATTGGCAGCCGTAGGTCAATAAAGCGCAGGCTAACAGACCAATAATCATTTTATCTTTCATCAATTATTCAGGTTTTAATTCCATCTTTCCGATGGATTTTCTCCTCGTTAACCCAGGAGAAGGTGTATAAATGGATTAATTATTCAACAGCATACCTTATCCTACCAAAAACGAACATATATTGCGGTTACCATCAATAGTGTTACCACGATCAGTGCAAGTACCGATGGCTCCACTTTAAACATTGAACGATCCAAGACAAATGCTTTTGGATTGATTTTCGGGCCGAATAAACTGACGCCGATCATGGCCAACATGGTAAAGGCAAATGCCAGTCCCATACAGATCTGGAAAGGGATCTCATAAACGCCCGCTTTATTTGGGTAAGCTGTATAGATCCATGTTTCGGGACCAAATACCTTCGTTGCGAACTCATTAAAAAATACCGACAGGGCGAAACCTGCAATCAGGCCGGTGATCGCCGCTGCACCAGTCGTTCTTTTCCAGAACATCCCCAGTAAAAACATTGCGAAAACGCCGGGACTGATAAACCCTGTATACTTTTGGATAAATGTAAATCCACCGGCACCGCCGATTCCCAGGCTGTCATTCCAGGTAAATAATACCGAAAGTAAAATCGAAACAACGATCGTGATTTTGCCTACCCAGACCATCTTTGTTTCACTGGCGTCCTTACGGATGTATTTCTTATAGATGTCGAGGGTAAAGATCGTTGCGATGCTGTTAGCCTTTCCCGCCAATCCAGCTACAATAGCTGCTGTTAGCGCCGCCAGCGCAAGTCCCTTCATTCCATTGGGCAGATAGCCCAATATCGCTGAATATGCATTATCTGCATGGAATACACCGCCTGGAGCCATCTCCTGCTGCAAGGCCCCATTTTTATAGAGGACGTAAGCCGCAATCCCTGGGAGCATCACAATGATGGGCATAAACAGCTTGAGAAAACCCGCAAAGAGAATCCCGGTGCGCGCGGTCTTTAGATCGGCACCCAAGGCCCGTTGCGTGATATACTGATTGCAGCCCCAGTAATTGAGGTTGACGATCCATATCCCTGCCAGGTACATTCCGACTCCCGGTAGCATCAGATACTTATTGATTTCCTCTTGACTGGCCCCGGCTCCCGGTTTGGCCACAAACAGGTTAAAATGCTCCGGAGCGTCTTCCATCAGCTTATTAAATCCAGCAAGCACATCCTTGCCCAATCCAAAATGCTCGCTCACCAGGGTCAGCGCGACATAAGTCGTCGCGATACCACCGACAATCAATACCACTACCTGAATGACATCGGTAAAGCCAATAACACGCATTCCGCCAAGCGTAATGATGACAGCAAATACGGCGAGGGCAACGGTGATGGTATGGAAACTGTCCCCACCTCCGGCCATACTCGAAATGGCTATCGCACCCAGATATAAAATCGATGTGAGATTGACAAATACATATAAAAACAGCCAGAAAATAGCCATGATCAAGCTGGTCGTCTCGTTGTATCGATTATTTAAAAATTGTGGCATCGTGAATATCTTGTTTTTCAGATACACTGGTATAAACCACACCGCGACAATGATGAGTGCGACAGCAGCGATCAGTTCGTAGGCCGCCACAGCAATGCCCACTTCAAATCCATTACCACTCATGCCAATAAACTGTTCCGCCGAAATATTCGATGCAATCAAGGAGGAGCCGATTGCCCACCAGGTCAATGAACCTTCGGCCAAAAAATAATCCTTACTGCTGCTTAAGCTATTGTTTTTTTGACGATAGATATAATAACCATATCCCGCCACAATGAAGAAGTAAACCACGAAGATCACGTAGTCTACCATTGCAAATTTTTCCATATTTTCCCTAATTGGTTGTATTGCTAAGCGACCTTCGGATAGCATTCAGGTACCCGAAGATCACTTGTCTCTATTATTTAGCAAGTAAATAATAAAGGTCATTCCATTTCAATTGATTTTCGAGTTTTGCCACCGTGGTATCCTCGTCGATCAGTACATATTCTATTCCGGCCATACGGGCAAAATCTTGCAGGTATTCCGGAGTTAAGCATAAGCTATACGCCGTATGATGCGCTCCGCCGGCAAGGATCCAGGCACTGCAGCCCGTTTTCATATCCGGAAGCGGCTTCCACAGCACACGTGCAACGGGAAGCTTTGGCAGTTCGGCCTGCACCTCTACGCCCAATACCTTATTGACGATCAAACGAAAATGTGTTCCCATATCCACAAGCGAAGCGTTCAAGGCATCGCCAGATTGGCCATTGAAAACCAGGCGGGCAGGATCCGCTTTGCCGCCGATCCCCAGCGGGTGAACCTCAATACGTGGTTTTCCGACAGCCAGTGCAGGGTCTACCTCCAGCATATGCGAGCCCAACACCATGGCATTCTGCGGGTCAAAATGGTAGGTATAATCCTCCATGAAGGCGGTAGTTCCAGCCATGCCCGCTCCCATGACCTTACAAGCCCTTACCAATGCCGGCGTCTTCCAGTCCCCTTCACCTGCAAAACCGTATCCTTCAGCCATCAGGCGCTGTACCGCCAGTCCCGGAAGCTGAACCATCCCGTGCAGATCCTCAAAAGTATCTGTAAAGCCCTTAAAGTTCCCCTGTTTCAAAAACTTCCGCAGCCCCACCTCAATCTTAGCCGCCTCGACCAGATTATCATGGAATTCAGCACCCGCCTTCACATTATCCGCCAGTTCATAATTGGTCTCATACTCCGCTAGTAAAGCATTGATTTCATCGGCCGTACTGGCGTTGATGACCTCGACCAGATCCCCAACGGCATAGGTATTGACCGAAAAACCAAATTGTGTTTCTGCTTCAACCTTGTCGCCATCCGTCACCGCCACGTAGCGCATATTATCGCCGAAGCGTGCAAATTTGGCTCCCTGCCAATCATGCCAACCCGCTGCCGCCCGGCACCAGACATTGATCCGCTGGAGCACCTCCGCATCCTGCCAATGCCCTGTGACGACTTTCCGTCCTATTTTGAGGCGGCTGACGATATGTCCAAATTCACGGTCACCGTGTGCACTCTGATTTAAATTCATAAAATCCATATCAATGCCACTCCATGGAATGTCGCGGTTGTACTGCGTATGGAGATGCAACAACGGCTTTTGCAATGCCTTTAAACCCCGTATCCACATTTTCGCCGGGGAAAATGTATGCATCCAGGTGATGATACCGATACAATTTGCTGTGCTATTTGCAGCCGTTAGCGTCGCATAGATTTCATCCGTATTTTTTACGATGGGTTTATACTTCACCGTTACCGGAATCAGGGTCTGGTCATTCAGATAATGTGCAATTTCTTCTGCATGTGCTGCGACCTGTTTTAATGTTTCTTCACCGTATAGATCCTGGCTGCCAACGACAAACCAGACCTCGAGTTCTTTTAAATCGATATTCATTTTTCAATATTAGTTTCGTTATAGATTTTGTCAAACAACAGGCTACTGGCCATAGTAGGCATTAGTACCGTGTTTGCGCTCATAATGTTTTTTGATCAATGCTGGCTTCAACCGTCCAGCCTTGGGGTTAATCTGCTCGGTCAGCCAGGCCATTTTGGCCACCTGTTCCAATACCGCACTGTTGTAAACAGACTTCATTCCATCCTTACCCCAGGCAAATGGCGCATGATTTCCGACAAGGATCATTTCCACTTCCTTATAATCCAGTTGTTGTTGATTGAAGTGATTGATGATCTGAAAGCCCGTTTCATGTTCATAGTTGCCAGCAATCATCTCATCATCCATCGGCGGCGCGCAGGGAATATCCGATGTTAAGTGATCGGCATGCGTCGTTCCGAAAATGGGTATATCCCTTTGGCTTTGCGCCCAGGCAGTGGCATATGTAGAATGGGTATGGGTGATGCCGCCGATATCCGGCCAATGCTTATACAGCACCGCATGTGTCTTTGTATCTGAGGAAGGCCTAAGTTTGCCTTCGATTACCTGTCCGTCAAAGTCCACCACCACCATCAGTTCGGGAGACAACTCTTCGTATGGCACACCACTGGGTTTAATCGCAAAAACACCTTGCTGACGGTCGACAACGCTCACATTTCCAAATGTAAAAAGCACGAGCCCCAACTGCGGCAGCTGCATATTGCAGCGATAAGCCTCTTCTTTAATTGAATTATACATACTACTCATTTTGTGGTTAAACAGTAACAGGTAGTGATACACTACTTTCTACAAAAGCACCGAGGGCTTTATATTTTTCATAACGTTCGGCATAGCGGGGCACCCATTTTTCCTGCGGTTCATAAGTGCATTCAAAGCCCTGCCCCATGGCTTTCATAGCATCCTCTACCCGATCATATAATCCGGCAGCGGTGGCTGCAAACATGGCAGCACCAAGTGCACAGGTCTGCTCGCTTTTATGGATACGAATCGGCATATTCATTACATTGGCCATCATCTGCATAATAAAAGGTGATTTTTTGGCTACGCCACCAAGTCCGATCAGGCCCTTTATGGGGATCCCCTGATCCACAAAGCGCTCCACGATCGCTTTGGCGCCAAAGCAGGTCGCCTCTGCAATTGCCCTGAAGATAGCCGGAGCATCGGTACCGAGCTGCAATCCCATGATTGCCGCTTTGAGCGACTGATCCGCATCCGGAGTCCTACGGCCATTGAGCCAGTCTACCGCCAGTTCCGAATCCGCAGTTAGTGGCAATTTGCTCGCCTTTTCACTTAATCGCAACAACAATTTGTCTTCCAGTGTCGCCAGCATATTTTCACGCATCGTATCGCTAAGTCCCTCCATCTCTGGTATCAGATTGTATGTTGGCCATAAGAGCAACTGCTTTAACCAGGCATAGGCATCTCCAAAAGCAGACTGACCAGCCTCAATGCCAATCATTCCGGGGATGATGGAACCGTCCACCTGACCACAGATACCCTTAACCAATACCCCCTCCACATCTTCTTTTGGGGCAACCAGCATATCGCAGGTGGATGTTCCCATCACTTTGCTCAGATAATAAGGTTCAATCTGCCCACCTACGGCACCCATATGGCAATCGAATGCGCCCACACCAACGACAACGGAGGTGGAAAGACCCAAACGCTCAGCCCATTCCGGAGAAAGGCTTCCCGCCGGCCTATCCGAAGTGTAGGTTTCTGAAAACAGGCGATCGACGAAGCCGTCCAACAGGGGGTCAATGCCGGCGAAGAATTCATTGGGAGGCAGGCCACCAAATTCAGCAGCCCAGAGCGACTTGTGCCCAGCAGCACAAACACTACGCTTAATGGCGCTAGCCTGTTTTCCACCCGTTAACAAAAAAGGAATATAATCACAGTGTTCCACCCAGCTAAATGTTGCTTGGCGTACCTGCGGATCCACTCTAAAGGTATGGAGCAATTTGGCCCAGAACCACTCCGAAGAATAAACGCCCCCTACGTATTTCAGGTAATCAACAGCATGGCGTTGGTTGTACCGATTAATCTCTTTGGCCTCCTTGACAGCGGTATGATCTTTCCAGAGGATGAACATGGCATTGGGATTATCCTTGAACTCCGCCAGTAATGCCAGCGGCACACCCGCTTCATTCACGGCAACCGGTGTGGAACCCGTGGTGTCCACCGAAATTGCTTTGACCAGCTCCCCTATATTTTGTATCCCGGATTTTTGTAAACAATCTTTTACAGTAGCTTCCAGGCCCTCGATGTAATCCAGGGGGTGCTGTCTGAACTGGCTGAGCGCAGCATCACAAAACTCACCCCTTTTCCAACGCGGATAATAAAATACGGAAGACGAAATCTCCGCCCCACAACTTGCATCAACCAAGACTGCACGGACAGAATCGCTGCCATAATCTATCCCGATGACATATGATTTACTCATTTTAACTGAATTTGGTTTATAATCTATAATTCGATTTAAAGCTTATTTTTTGGCGTTTGTCCAGTTGGATAATGGGCCTAAAAATAATTAGTGTCAAATTAACATTTATTTTTTTAAATATGAAAGAAAATTTTCATATTTAAAAAATTGAACTATCTTCATCTCATCGAAATAGGTTAAATCCGAGGGTGATAGGTACAAGGTTTTAAGTTTGATCAAATAAATCGATCAAAGCAAAAGAGAGACAAAACAATAAACAATGGAATATTATAGAGAAGACTCAGCAATCCTTTTAGCAGTAGATTGTATTATCTTTGGGTTTAATGGCGAATCCCTGCAGGTATTACTGATAAAACGCGATTTTGAGCCGGAGCGAAACAAATGGAGTTTGATGGGAGGTTTTGTTCAACCGGACGAAAGTCCTGAACTAGCTGCCAGCAGGGTGTTAAAAAAACTGACGGGACTTGAAAATGTATACATGGAACAGTGCAGTGTCTTTGGTGATCCAAAACGTGAGCCCAATAGCCGGGTTGTCAGTATCTGTTATTTTGCGCTGATAGATACGCAAAAATATACACATATTTTAAGCGAGGAGTATGAGGCAAAATGGTTTCCATTGCAAAACTATCCGACTTTAATCTTCGATCACGACCAGATGATTGCTTCCGCACAGCATCGACTGCGAATGAAAGCAGCGCTCTATCCTATTCTATTTGAATTATTGCCAGAGAAATTTACCATTCCCCAGATTGCAGCTTTATACGAGGGGGTATACAATATCGAATTTGATAAACGCAATTTTAGCCGCAAGTTGCTTTCTTCGGATCTCATTATCAAATTGGATGAAAAGGATAAAGAAAATTCCAAAAAAGGCGCTTTTTATTTTAAATTGAATACAGCCATCTATAAGGAAAAAATCATGTCATTTTTGCGCTATTTACCAAGCTGGTTTCCCGAAAACTAATCCGGTAAAACAGTGGCAAGTCCGCTGTTGATACGAGTCCTTTTTTATTCATTTATAATTGTTCAAGCAGTTCGTCGATATCTACGCGGTTCATATAATTTTCCCAATGGGACAAAAGAGTCACTTTTATGCGCATAGTGGGCGGTGGAAGAAAATTTGACAACCTAAATATGCTATCACGATGCAGCTGCTTCCAAAATTCTAAAGATATCTCAAATTGATGTGAGCAAAAAAAGCGAATCAAAATGTTAAGTGGCATCGACCAGCCAATCTTTTAAAAGAGAGCTTATCTTGGCAGTCGTCACTTTAGTCTCTTGGGAATTTTCATAAAAATACGCCATCAGCGCACGTGTTCGTTCGGTATCGGCATTGGAGATATAGCGGTTAAACATCTGTTCGGTACTATGTCCAGTGGCCTCCATCAGCAAGGGAGTAGGTATTTTTCCATAAAAATTTGATGCAAAGCTCCGGCGCCCGATGTGGCTGCTGATCGCCTCCCATTTCTGGATGAGCAGCTCCTGCCCACGGTAGCCCTTTCTTTTGCGGACTTTGACGAGCGAATTTATGCCCGCGAGCTGCACCACCTGCTTGATCTGTTTGTTATACTTTTGCTTTGACAGGCGTGGCGGAAATGCCTGGTTATTTTTCGACATGATATCCAGTACCACAGGATGTAGCGGCAGCAAAATCTCTTTCTGTGTTTTCTGCTGTACAAATGATATGCAAGGCAGCCCGCCCACCATTACCAGCATATCAATAGTGAAATTCATTAAATCCGATACACGCTGTCCTACGTAACAACTGATTACAAGCCAGTCTTTGGCTGCGACCAAATGAGCAGGCATGATAGTATTCCTGATTTTGATTAGTTCATCCTCATTCAATGTGAGGACCTGTTGGGGACTTTTCTTTTGCCGTACCTCAAGTTCGTATGCGAAAGTACTTAAGCCACGTTTCTCCAGGTGATTGAGCACTGTTCGAACAAAATCAACCGTGCGGTGGATTGTACTGGTGCTGTATTGCTCGTTGATACCGAAATTGAGCAATTCCTTCACAAATACGCTGTCTACACTTTCCAGGTCATAGTGCTTCAGCTGATATCCTTCAAAACGTTCGAGCAGTCGTAGAAATACCATGTATCTCGAGCGCGTACCGGCGGAAATAAAATGTCCTCTCTTTGTTATATAATCTTCCATATGGCGAAGCAATGATCCTTCGGCATATGGAATATCTATATTGGCAGCGTATTTTTTTATTAACCTCGAAATAGCGATCCTGGATATGGGCTTCTTGTTACATTCTTTTTCTTTAAGATATTCGGCCACGGCTATCTTTATCCTGTCGAGCTTAATATTTAATCGCTTGCAGTTCTTTACATAGGTGTTATTAGGCTTCCCTTTGTCGTGATCCCATTTCGCCGCAAGCACGCGCAAAGGTGTGCCTAATGTTAGCTTTGTGCCACTTTCATCCGTAAGGACTAAAAAAATTGGAGAAGTAGCTTCTGAACCTTTAAGTATATATTTATAAAACATTTTTTATTTTTTTTGTAGATATACTATATAAGGACACTTGAGGATTGATTTTTATCCCATTGGGTATTCTTATTTCTAAGATATGCGGTTATTACGCCGCGTGAGCGTCTTCCTGTCAAGACAAGGTAATTGGAGATTATCCGCATCTATGATCTGGCAAACAAAATCGGCAACTATATTTTTTTCGATTATGAAGTCAATGAAGCTCTTTTTCTGTCCGACCGTGAAAAAGAGCATATCCGAAATATTGGAAAAGGGATTTTAAGCGAATATGAAAGTCCGATTGACAGTCATAGCCAGGATGCCATTGTCAATTTTATAGACCTGTTGCTGGTCTATTCGCAGCGGTTTCGCCACTTGAATTTAGAAGAAAGATGGCTACAGGCTAATATCAAATTCATAAAAGCCTTCCGTATCTCGAGCAAAATTAAATTTTGACATTAAAGGCGATATCGAAGTGATAAATTACGCCAAATCTCGGTCGCAAAGTGCTGATCCGAATGCATATTTTCAAAAAACCAGTTGTCTCCTCTTTTTACTAATTTTTGATCAATTCCATCAAGCAAAATTGGCAACTCCGTATCGAGCTTTGATAAAGACTTTTTCAACAACACCAGTTGGTAATCCTGTCCTTTGTAAGTTAAACGGAACACCTGTGAACGATGCTGCTCTCCGTTTACCCTGTCAAATGTGCCTTGCATAAATATAAACCTTCTAAAATTTTTAAAATATAACAATTACGCCAATACGAATACAATGAAAAGTATATTAATCGAGCGAAAATCAGATCAACATTTTATACTTTTTATAACGAATATCAATAAATAATCGTGCCAAAATCTATCATCTTTTCTGTAAAAAAATGATAATGTCATCTTTTTTCCGACTTTGATTTTTGTACAATGTTTCACCTCTAAGGTTCGGACAATTGTTTAATTGGCCTTTCCGCTGCGGTTCTTTCGATGTCCTATTCTTGTGTTTAATGGCAATTTACCATTTCCCCCTTTCTTTACAAAAACAGTTCAAGAATGCGCGGACTGTAGGCCAGTAAACCTGAACTGGACATATTCTAAATTAGAATATATTTAAACCAAAATAACTCGTAATAAATATGTTTTTAGTATATTTATGTATTAAAAAATTAATGGCGGCAATAAACAATTCGGGACATGAGAATTCTCTTAACCGGTGTTACAGGGTATATCGGAAAACGTCTTTTGCCTGTGTTGTTGGAACAGGGACATGACGTTATTTGTTGTGTAAGGGATAAGGATCGTTTTGATCCATCGGCAATCTCGGACCATGTTCAAGTTATTGAAGTCGACTTCCTGGATAAAGAAAGTTTAAAAAATATTCCGCTTGGAATTGATATAGCCTATTTCCTGAACCATTCTATGGCTACCCAATCCGGTGATTTCCAGCAGATGGAAGCCGAATGCGCCAACAACTTCAGAAACATTATTGAAAAAACCAACACGCAACAGATCATTTACCTGAGCGGAATAATTAATTCAGACCGATTATCAAAACATCTCGACTCGAGGAGGAATGTTGAAAGCATATTGGCAGACGGGCGGATTCCTATCACTACCCTGCGGGCGGGTATCATCGTTGGCTCTGGAAGCGCCTCGTTCGAGATCATACGAGATCTGGTGGAAAAACTCCCCGTTATGATTACACCCAAATGGTTGCAAACCAAATGTCAACCTATCGCCATACGCAATGTGATCGAATTTATGATCGGTGTAATCGCTAACCCACATACATTTAACAAAAGCTATGATATCGGTGGTCCAGACATCCTGAGCTATAAAGAGATGCTGCTGCAATATGCTGCCGAACGAAAACTTAGGCGAAAGATCTATATTATTCCGCTCATGACGCCGAGGCTCTCATCCTACTGGCTTTATTTTGTTACTTCGACTTCCTATAACCTGGCCAAAAACTTGGTCGACAGCATGAAGGTCGAAGTAATCTGTAAACCAAATAATCTAGCGGACGAACTCGGTATTAAGTTGATCAATTATAGAGGATCCATACAATTAGCTTTTCAAAAAATTGAAAGCGACAATGTCGTGTCGAGCTGGAAAGACGCACAGACCAGTAAAATTTTATCGGGAGGGCTCACCAGGCTACTTGAAGTGCCCAGTTATGGTTGCTTTAAGGATATCCGTAAGGCTTCGCTCCAAAATAGTGACGCATCATTGACCAAAATCTGGTCCATTGGGGGAAATTCTGGCTGGTACTATGGCAATTGGCTCTGGAAAATCCGTGGGTTTATGGATCAATTGGTCGGTGGCGTGGGCATGCGAAGGGGACGAAAAAATAAAAGCGATCTTGCAGCAGGCGATGCACTTGATTTTTGGCGCGTACTGATCGCAGATAGAAAAGCGAAAAGACTACTGCTTTATGCGGAGATGAAGCTCCCGGGCGAGGCCTGGTTAGAATTTAAAATCGAAGATAATGTCCTGATACAGACGGCGACCTTTAGGCCCCTGGGCATCGCCGGAAGGCTATATTGGTACGCTGTATGGCCTTTCCATGGCTTCATATTCAGGGGCATGATCAACAGGATCGCTACAACTTAAAAATAAGAATTCATATACTATGATGTATAATGAAAACGCAATTACTGCATTTGAGAGAAGATATCGTGCTAATTTTATCAACTCGTTGGACGGGTTTAAAAGCCTGGTACTGATCGGCACAAAGAACAGCGACGTTAAAATTATGGTTTGGTTTAGCCAATGAGGAGCAACTGGAGCTATCGACCGCTATTGCGTCCATCTTAGAACAGGATCAGGAACGTGTTATTACTGCCATAGCTGATGCGCTTAGCGAAGAGTCGGCTGGCAATCACTTTATTGAATACGGTACATGGCAACAGGGTAATGGAGGGCATTTAGTCAACAAATAAAGCATGCGTCATTTTGGCTACAATCAAGCTCAATTTGGAAACAGATACCCTACGCCTTCTTTGGACATTTGTGGTATGGAATCAAACAATAACACGATGCAAAAGACAATTTTCATTACAGGAGCTTCTTCCGGTCTGGGAAAAGCAACTGCCAAACTATTTCAACAGGCGGGTTGGAATGTGATCGCAACCATGCGAAATCCCGAAAATGAAACCGAACTTACCGAGATCGAAAACATTACATTATTAAAATTGGATGTTACCGATCCTGCCCAGATCAAAGAAACTGTAGCAAAAGCAATCTCTTTAAGCAAAATTGATGTCGTTTTCAATAATGCGGGTTATGGGTTAATGGGAGCGTTTGAAACATTGAGTGACGAAAAAATACTTCGCCAGATCAACACGAATCTGTTGGGGGTATTGCGCGTTACACAAGCATTTATTCCCCATTTTAAAGCACAGAAAAGTGGTTTATTTATTTCGACCACATCAATTGGTGGATTTATGGGATTCCCGCTACATTCCATGTATCATGCGACAAAATTCGCTTTGGAGGGCTGGAGCGAAAGCATGTCCTTTGAATTGAAAAAGTTTGGAATAGCAATCAAAACAGTTGCTCCGGGCGGAATAGCGACAGATTTTGCTGGCCGTTCTTTGGATATGAACCGAACTTCCGACTATCAGGACATTGAAGACAAACTGTTCGAACAAATGGGTCTGATGATGCAAAATGCATCCACGGCCGAGCAAATTGCCCAAGTGGTGTATGAAGCTGCAACAGACAATAAAGATCAAATACGTTATCTGGCAGGCGAAGATGCACATGCGCTCTATGAAAGACGACTACAAATCGGGAAAGAAGCCTTCAGGCAAGAAATCGCAAAACAATTTGAGGCATAATTTTTAAAAGAGCAACTGTCTCTCCGGGCAGTTGTTTTTTGTAAATTTGTAAAACAAAAACAGGATGCATAGTATCAATTCCATATCCGAATTTCATAGGCAATTGTCCTTGCCCGCCCCATTACATCCACTGGTAAGTGTCATTGATGTATCTGGAATCAAACCCGATGAAAGCGACATTTGGGAGCAGTTCTACGTGAATTTCTATAGTATTTCACTTAAAAAAGATGTTACTGCAAAATTAAAATACGGACAACACTATTACGATTTCGACAAAGGAACAATGAACTTTATTGCTCCCAAGCAGATCCAATCTTTGACGATTGCTGAAATCAGAAAGATGAATGTCGAATGCGGAAAAGGTTACATGCTCCTATTTAACCCTGATTTTTTGTATACACACCCACTAGCCACCAAAATAAAAAACTACAATTTCTTTTCATATGCGCTTAATGAAGCATTACATCTTTCCGAACGGGAAGAAAGAGACATTATAGAAATTTTTCTTAAAATCGAAAGAGAATATCAGCATATCGACAAACATACTCAAGGTATTATTTTGTCGCAAATTGAAATGCTCTTGCAATACAGCAACCGTTTCTATGAGCGTCAATTTATCACACGAAAAGCGGTTAACCATGCGCTGCTGACACAATTGGAAAAATTGCTCGATGATTATTTCGACAGCGAAGAAACATTAAAACAAGGGCTTCCGACTGTAGAACATTTAGCAGAAAGCCTTCATGTATCAGCACGTTATTTAAGCGATTTACTACGTTCAGTTACCGGTAAAAACACACAACAGCATATTCACGATAAGTTAATTGAAGAAGCCAAGGAAAAACTTACGGCGACAAGTCTTTCCGTTGCAGAAATTGCCTACCAACTCGGTTTTGAACATCCACAATCGTTCAATAAGTTGTTTAAGAAAAAAACCAATGTTTCCCCTCTAGTGTTCAGACAATCTTTTAATTGACCGCTCCTCAGCCATCCACTCGATTTCCTGTATTTAATGGCCAGATTAATCTACTTTTAATTGCCTTTATATGACTTTTCTTTTTTTAGATAGGCTTACTTTTGTCGCAAATGTCTCCCGTTCGGGATTTAAGAAGAGCAGAATGAAGAAAGAATCACGCATCATATCGCTCATTGTAGGTGGCACACTGCTTATGGAGATGCTTGACACCACGGCGATATCGACGGCCTTACCCAAAATGGCACATGATTTTGAGAGTAATGTTGTACAGCTCAGTGCGGGCATTACCTCTTACACCGTCATGTTAGCCGTATTTATTCCGATCAGCGGCTGGATTGCCGACCGCTATGGCGCAAAAAAAGTTTTCAATTTGGCAATTATGGGCTTTATACTTTCTTCAATCGCATGTGGACTAAGTACCAACTTAACATCTTTCGTCATAGCACGTATTTGCCAGGGTACAGCCGGGGCACTCATGGTACCAGTAGGCCGTCTCATTGTGCTCAAGCATACCGAAAAGAAAGATCTGGTCGAAGCGATCGGTTATATTGCCTGGGCTGGGCTATTGGGCCCTATTATCGGTCCCGTGCTGGGCGGATTTTTTACGACGTATTTTAGCTGGCACTGGATTTTCTTTATCAATATACCATTCGGCATATTTGCGCTGTGGGCAGTAAATAAATTTATTCCAGCCATGGACTCAGAAAATAACCGGCCGCTTGATATTATCGGTTTTTTTATCAGCGGTATCGGTCTTGCCGGAATCATGCTGGGTACTGAAATGATCGGTGCAGCCAAAGGCAATTATACAAAACCACTTGTGACTATTGCAGCAAGCTTTGCGCTAATGGCAGTTGCAGTCTGGCACTCCAAACGTATCAAGTATCCTTTGATTGATTATCGTATTCTCAAGGTAAAAACGTTCCGCATTACGGTATATTCAGGCTCGATCACCCGAATGGTGATCAATGTCGCGCCCTTTATATTGCCCCTTATGTTACAGTTGGGTTTTGGACTGAGCCCATTTCATGCAGGTCTACTCTATATGGCCAATATGTTGGGTAGTATGAGTATGAAACCCGTAGCCATGTGGATCACACGAAAATTTGACTTCCGTAAGGTCTTAATCGGAAACGGTATTATTTTAACACTTGTAACCGCTGGACTTTCCCTGCTTTCAATACAAACACCGATCTGGCTTGTGGCGATTGTGTTCTTTTTCTCAGGACTGACACGGTCGCTCCAATTTACAAGCTTAAATACCTTGGCCTACGCAGACGTGCCAAATGAACAGATGAGCAATGCGAATACATTGTATAACACCGCGCAGCAAATGGCGCTTGGTATGGGTATCGCCTTAGGAGCAGTAACACTTCACTTGGCAAGCAGTTATTATCAGGACAACGTTTATCAGATGCGGGATTTTAGTTTGGCATTGCAGTTAATTGCCGCTTTATCCTTGCTATCCTTAATCGAATATTTCAAAATTAAACCGAGCGACGGACGTAATTTAAGGGGGCTGCCCTCAACCAAAGAAATTCAGAAAGCCGCTTAGCTTAGATCAACAAAATTTGGGACTATTCCTCAGGTCGGATCAATAAGGATAGCCATTAAGCTAGGCGTCCTTTTGGGCGCCTTATAAGCAATCCCAGACCTCAGTATTGAATAGCTTCTGTTGCGGATTACGGAATAAATCCATAACATCATATTATTGCTGCAGTAAACCGCAGATTATCTGCGCGTACCAAAGCGCGAGGGGCAGGTTGTCATATAAGGCCGCTCACCTGTTAAGCCTTTTAACCGAGACGATTTTCGTAAGTTTAGATATTAAATATTATCTTAGGATTAAATTAAACCAAACCGTCCCCGCTTTAATCCAAATAATAAATGGCAAGAATTCTAAATCTACTTTTGTAAAGCACCGCAATCTGCTTTCGTACATTATCAAGTAAAACATAAAAAACTTTCGTGTGAATGGAGTGAGTTTTTTTCAGTAATTTGGATTTATAAAAATCTATATCGTCTAATTTCATATCAAAAAAACGATATAATATGTTAAGTTAAGTCAATTATGGATGCCAAAGAAGTGCTACGGGCACACATCGCCAAACATGCTATGCTCACAGATCCTGAATATGATTATGTATTTGAGCATTTTAAACCGCTGTCATTCAAAAAAGGACAAGTAATTATTCGGGAGGGTGATCAGGTAAATTATGAATATTTTGTAATTACGGGCTGCTTAAAGACATTCTATATCAATGAAGATATAAAGATGCACATCCTACAATTTGCTATGCCTACCTGGTGGGCGTCTGATTATAATGCCTTATATACGCAGTCCAAAGCTACTGTAAACTTGGACTGCATAACAGATGTCGAACTATTGTGTCTATCGAATGAAGACCGAGAAAAACTATGTGGTGACATTCATCAAATGGAACATTTTTTTCGATGGCGCACAAATGGTGGCTATGTGGCTTCCCAAAAACGTCTGCTATCCTTCATGAATAATAATGCTAAGACCCGATATGAAGAGTTACTGCAGATGTATCCCCAATTGTATAACTTAGTCCCGAAACACTTGATAGCGGCTTATCTGGGGGTGTCAAGAGAAACCCTGAGCCGTCTCTATAATGCCCAAAAAATGTGATCTAGATCACCGTGGATTGACTTGGTTAATAGCTTATTTTGGAAATAATTAAAGCAGTTTAACATGTGGTACAACACAAAAATCAGTCAGTTATTGGGTATCGACTACCCCATATTGCAGGGCCCCTTTGGAGGTAATCTCTCTTCGGTCGAATTGGCGGCCGCCGTGTCCAATGCGGGCGGACTGGGGGGATTTGGGGCCTACACCCTCAGCCCACAGGAAATTGTCGATGTCAACAATAAGATAAAATCCGCAACGGCTGGCCCCTATAACCTGAATCTGTGGGTGTCTGATACGGATATGGTCGACCGCGGAATTTCTGATCAGCAATATGAGCGAGCCAAGGAAATCTTCGGACCTTATTTTGATGCTTTGAACATTGATTTCCCTACAAAACCAGCGGCATTTCAGTCTCGTTTTGAAAATCAGCTTGATGTGATATTAAATATCCGTCCAAAGGTTTTCAGTTTTATATTTGGTACTTTGCCGTTATCTGTAATGGAGGAGTGCCAAAGCAAAGGGATCATAACTATAGGGACGGCGACAACGTTGGATGAGGCAATTGTTCTGGAGAATTCGGGCGTAGACGCTATCATCGCATCGGGATTTGAAGCGGGGGGGCACCGTCCCTCCTTTCTTGATAAAGCCGAATCGTCCCTAATGGGTACATTCACACTTTTACAACTGATCCGCGAAAGAGTGAAAACCCCGGTTATAGCTGCCGGTGGAATAGCAAATGCAAAAGGGATAACCGCTGCTCTGGTCTTAGGCGCGGACGCAGTCCAAATCGGAACTGCTTTTCTGGCCTGTGAAGAATCGGGTGCAATTCCTATACATCGCGATATGCTTTTTTCTGAACATGCAAAATACACCACCCTCAGCAGGGCCTTTACAGGTAGACTTGGACGAGGGATTAGTTCTCTTATAACCAAACAATTGCCGGACGGGGAAATAGCAGCCCTCCCCTTTCCACTACAGGCATCAATCATGTCTTCACTCCGAAAAGCTGCTCTAGAACAACAGCGGCCAGAATTTCTCTTCCTATGGAGCGGTCAGATCGCACCGATACTGAAACACCGAAATGCATCTGAACTAATGCAATCACTAATAAGAGAAACCACAGAACATGCCGACGTATTCAAAAAATAAACAGCAGGAAGAGCAATTCCCACTAAAGCAGATTCCCCTAGGACAAGTTGCTTTCATCAAATCATCCTACTCTATACAGCAGAAAATCAGAATGTGATATAGGTCACGTTATCAGTTCAACACAGCAGCGTTACTTTGTAGTATAATTTTTTAAACACATTAAATACAAGGTAATGAAAACACAAAAATTCAACATTTCAACTGCAGAAAGCCGGATCAACTGGGTAGGCAAAAAAGTAACTGGCAGCCACAATGGTACAATAAATTTAAAAAGCGGTCAGCTCACATTAAATGACGGACAAATTACAGCTGGAGAATTTATAGTAGACACCAGATCCATTAAAATATTGGATATAACAGACCCTGCCACGAATGCACAATTTGCCGGACATCTGGCTTCTGAAGACTTTTTTAATTCAGAAAAATATCCCGAAGCCAGCCTGATTATATCATCATCAAATCATGATAGCTGCACCGCTGATCTGACAATTAAGGGAATTACACAGGAAGTAACATTTAACATTGATGCTATTGTCAATGACCAAACTTTGGCTGCGAAAGCAAGCGTTGTAATAGACCGGACTAAATATGACATGAAATTCCGTTCGGGCAACTTTTTTCAAAACCTCGGGGATACGTTGATCTACAACGAATTTGAGCTTACTATTTCATTAACCGCTATAGCGAACGAAAGTACCGCTGTTGCATAATAGCAAAGATATGCCATTTATAAAAATAGAATTAACCAAAGAACATATTACCCGTGAACAAAAGCAACAGCTTATAAAAGGAATTACCGACCTGTTCACAACGATCTTGAACAAGGATCCCCACCTAACACATGTGGTCATCCAGGAAGTTGAATTGGACGACTGGGGCTACGCCGGTGAGCAAGTATCAATATTACGTGAAAACGGCATTACTGCCGATAAAAAATAGAACGATGAACACACAAACAATTATCATAACGGGAGCTTCGTCGGGTATTGGCGAGGCAGCGGCCAAATATTTTCTTGACCGAGGAGACAATGTTGTCATCAATTCGGCAACACCCGAAAAGCTCGAACAAACGTTTTACAGGCTAGGTGGTGGTCCACAGCTGGCCCGCATTGCCGGCGATATCAGTCATAAAGAAACTGGAGAACAGCTCGTTGATCTGGCTCTAAAACAATTTGGCAAAGTGGATGTATTGATTAACAATGCTGGTATTTTTGGGAATAGAGCATTTCTAGAGGTGGATGAGAATTACCTTGACACTTTTTTAAACACCAACTTGAAAGGAACATTTTTTACCACACAAGCTGTAATGCCAGAAATGTTAAAACAGGGACACGGCGTGGTCATCAATATCGGGACGCCGCTGGTAAACCATGCTTTGGGAGGTGCTCCTGCTACTGCACCTGTGGCAAGCAAAGGCGCCATCCATGCGCTCACAATACAATTAGCGGCTGAATTCGGTAGCCGAAATATTCGGGTCAATACGATTGCTCCGGGCGTGATCCGAACTCCGATGCACGGCGAAAATGGTGATAGCATGGCCGGTATACATTTGGTCAACCGGATCGGTGAAGTAGATGATATCGCAGAAATGATTTACACGGTTGCAAAAAGCAATTTTATTAATGGTGCGATCATCAACGTCGACGGCGGTATGGGCGCCGGTCACAATTTAAAATAATGAAAATAATTATACTAACAGCTTTGCTTTTCGGTTTACTCCCGGATAGCAAAGCACAAATTAACACCGCGATGAATAACACAGATATGGACAGCATAGCAATCAAAACGACCCTAGTGGATTACTATTTCCAGGGAATATATTTAGGGGAAGTACAACGCTTGGAACAGGCATTTTACCCAGGGGCTTTACTTCTAGGTGATGTAAAGGGACAACCCTATTTCAAAAAACTAGCAGAATATCTTGACGTGGTGGCCCATCGCCAAAGCCCAAAGGACTCTGGTAAGCCTTTCCATGGCGAAATTATCAAAATTTCTGTCATAAACTCGATTGCTGTAGCAGAGGTGAAGGTGAAAATGTACGATTATTACTACCATGAATTCCTTTCATTTCATCATATCAATGGCCAATGGCTAATCGTAAATAAGATGATGACAGACACAATGGATCAAGCATAGATATGGCTATTCTACAAAAAAAGAATTTTTCAAATCACAACGAATTAGCTTTTTATCTAAAAATTTCCATGGATTTTTTAGGTAAGCGATAATGGCATGCTGAAAAACAAATGACAATGATGAATAAACAAACAAATGATGGTTTTGCCAGATATGGTAGATATGATAGCAAAAGAACGGGTATACTCATTGTAGATCCCTATAACGACTTTTTGCATCCCGATGGAAAATCTTATTCCAAATCAAAAGAAGTAATTGAAAAAATCGATTTGCTGAAAAATATGTCAATGGTAATGCGTGCTGCACGTGATCTCGGCATACAGTTATTGTACATCCCGCACCATCGTGCCGAACCCAATGACTACAAATATTGGAAATACCCGACATCCACACAGTTATTAACAGACGAGCGTCAGCTATTTGCCAAGGGTTCTTGGGGCGGTGACTTTCATCAAGACTTAAGTCCCACTCCAAATGATATTATTATTAAAGAGCATTGGTCCCAAAACGGATTTATAAACACAGACCTTGACTTTCAGCTGAAACAACATGATATCGATCGCGTGATCCTTATCGGTATGTTGGCAAATTCTTGCATTGAAGCAACAGGTCGCATGGCGATGGAACTGGGATATCATGTCACTTTGATCACTGATGGAACTGCTGCGAACTCGTGGGAGCATATGCGCGCAGCACATGAAATTAATGGTCCCACGTATGCGCATGCAATCTTAAACACAAAAGAATTAATTCATATTCTTGAAGGTAAGATTTAGTATTGTATAGATAAATAAACCTCGTAAAATACCAAAAGCAATATCAATATGAAAATGGCTGATAAGAAAGAATACATGAAAGCTAGTTGATGGAAAGAACGAGTGATATCTTTATCTATTGTTTCTGAGGTCTGCTGCAAATTGTATCGATTATTTTAGTTTTATAAGCAAAAGAGATACATTTGAACATAAACAAACGTCCTTATGAACAGTGCTACTTCCATATTCGAATCGAACCATAAAAAATTAGGCCTGATTTCTTTCGATTCCTCGTCGCTGGATCTTGTGAACGGCGAAACTTTCCGCCATTACATCAAAGTATTGCTCATTCCAGCGGGTTATGCACTAACTGTGGACTTCACTGCTTATGAAACCCAAAATCCCACATTGCTTTTCATCAATACCAATCAATATCTTGACATTCAGTCGGCCAATGAAAATAAAGCCTTTTTAATCCATTACAACAGGGATTTCTACTGTATTCAGATCCACGATGAGGAGGTTGCCTGCGATGGGCTGTTGTTCAATAATATTTTTGAGAACCCGACAGTGGATCTGCAGGGCGATGAACTGCAAACAATTTCCCAACTATTCGCTCAGATCAGCGATGAGCTTCATGTTCGGGACCGCTCTTCAGAAGAAATGATCAGAACATACCTCAAACAGATTATCATCCGTGCAACGAGGCAGTGGAAAAAGCAGAACCTCCAAAACGAAAAGCTTGACCTCGTCAGCACGGATCAGGATTTTTTCAGAAACTTCAGCCGGTTGGTAAATATCCACTACAAGGAAAAACACAGCGTGGCCGATTATGCAGACCTGCTGAATCTGGCCCCGAAAACGCTTTCCAACAAATTCCATAAACTCAACCTTGAAAATCCGAACGAGATGATCAAAAACAGGATCGTCCTTGAAGCCAAACGCCTGCTCCTTTACAGCGAGCTTACCATAAAGGAAATCGCCTTTCAACTAGGCTATGAAGACCCGGCTTACTTCAACAGGACCTTTACGCAGAAATCAGGGAAAACTCCTGCCGCTTTTAGGAAAGAAATTAAAAATTAGACTACAAAAGGAAAAAAGTACAATTTATATCGACTTTTTGCTCTTTATTTAGATTGCCTATATGACATATCTTTGTCCTATAAGAAATTAACAATCAAAAATAAAGAGTATGAAACGTAACGCTACCGCCGTTTGGAACGGTACCATCAAAGAAGGAAACGGACATCTGACAACACAAAGTTCGGTTCTGAACCAAACCCAGTATTCATTCAACAGCCGTTTCGCTGAAGGCGTCGGAACAAATCCAGAAGAACTGCTTGCTGCGGCCCACGCAGGATGTTTTACAATGAAACTGAGCTTAGACCTGACACAGGCGGGTTATCACCCTGAAAAGCTGGAGACAAAATCGATCATTACATTGGATAATGGAAAGATCACACAGTCCGAATTGCTACTCCATGCAGAAGTGGACGGCATCTCAGCGGAAGAATTTGAAAAAATTGCCAGAGAGGCAGAAAGAACCTGTCCTGTAAGCGCAGCATTCAGCTTCAAAATCATTTTAAACATCAACCTAAAAAAATAATCACAATGAAATCAATCTATTCAAAAGTTTTAACATTGGCGGCACTCACCATCTTAAATTCCAATATCATGGCACAATCAAACCCAGCATCTCAGGACCCCAACATTGGCCGGGAAACAAGAGCATTCTTAAGAGCTTTGAATAGCGGCGACGGAAAACCGCTGGAAACCCTCTCACCAAAAGATGCTAGATTGGTATTGGTGGGGGCTCAAAAATCGGTAAGTTTCGATTATTCGGATATCCAGGAATCAGAAAGAACCATTACCCAAGACGGGCAGACTGTAAAAATCCATATTGTAAAACCCAAAGGTGCACAAGCTGGTCTACCTGTATTTATGTTCTTCCACGGCGGTGGATGGGTTTTGGGAGACTACCCTACCCACAAAAGACTGGTTCGTGACCTGGTTGTCAACAGCGGTGCGGTAGCTGTCTTCCCTGATTACACAGCATCTCCGGAAGCCAAATTTCCGGTAGCCATCAATAAGGCTTATGCCGCAACAAAATGGGTTGCCGAGCATGGAAATGAAATCGGGGTTGACGCCAGCAAGCTTGCCGTCGCCGGAAACAGTGTCGGTGGAAATATGGCCGCAGTGGTGGCGTTGATGGCCAAAGACAACAATGGCCCAAAACTAAAACAACAAGTGCTCCTATGGCCAGTCACCGACTCAGACTTCAGCAGGGCTTCTTATACAAAATTTGCGCAGGAACGATTTTTAACAACGCCGTTGATGAAATGGATGTGGGACAATTACCTGCCTGACTTGAAAGAGCGGGACAACAAATACGCCTCACCACTGAAAGCTTCTCTGGAAGAACTGAAAGGTTTGCCTCCTGCACTTGTTCAGGTGGCCGAGAATGATATTCTGCATGATGAAGGTGTGGCCTATGGAAGAAAATTAGATGAGGCCGGAGTTCCGACCACTATCACCGAATACAAAGGCTTTATCCACGATTACGGGATGCTGAACCCGCTAGCGCATATCCACGCAGTACAGGAATCTGTGCTGGATGCCGCGACCGTTTTGCGAAAAGCACTGTTTGCAAAATAAAATACACTACATTACTAGAGAGTAACACCAAATAGTTTACACTGTTTGGTGCTACTGTATTATATTTGAATTTAAAATTGCGCCACATGCCAAAAAGAGATTCTATTTTAGTGAACAGCATGGATTCCAGCAGCAGTATGGCTGTTGGCCTATGGGATGGTTCAACTCCGGGCATCCTAAAAGCGCTGAATCCACATCGGCATGACCACTATACCTGCATGCTTGTTGAAGCTGGGCAGTTGGAAGTCTTATTTGATTTTGAACAGCTGTCCATGCCTGCAGGAACACTTTTTGTCTGTCCACCGCACCAGGTACATCAGATCACCGGGACTGTTGGGGCATCTGGTTATTACATTTCTTTTGAAGGCCATCATATGACCAGGTCAGCCAAGGACATACTTGATGCATCTTTAAATGAAACAATTATATTATCACTTTCAGCGGCGGAGCAACAATGGTTTACGGCAATCCTCGACTCCCTAAAAAATTTGGACCGTATAAACGATACCGCAAGTAAGGAAGTGCAACAGCCCTTGTTGTCAGCTTTTATAGCCCAGGCGGTAATTTGTCACCAGCGCAAATTAGCAGCTGGTTCCATAAGTCATAGCCCCCGGGTTATGAGTATAACCAACGAATTCAGAAATCTTGTAAGGAGTGATTACCGCAGTCTTAAACGCCCCTCAGCATATGCCCAAAGGTTAAATATCTCCGTGGCCCACCTAAACGATGTTGTTAAAAAAGTGACGGGCTTATCTGCATCGGCACTGATCCAGAAGGAAATACTAAGCGAAGCACAGCGCCTGCTCTATTATTCGCAATTGAGTATTAAGGAAATTGCGGTCCAGCTAGGTTATAAAGATACCAAGTATTTTATCAGGCTTTTCACAAAAAAAGCTGGACGATCACCGGGTGATTACAGAAAGACACTACGTTCCAATCCAGACCTGGATTAGACGATCCTATCCTATTCAACTCAAACACTGCTTCTTTTTTTGTCCACCTTTTACCTTTGTTTGTCAGTTTTCCTGCATTCATTTTTTGATCAATTTTGCACTATAGATACACTGTACGGTATAGTATATCGCATAATATAAATTCTTAGGTCTTATGGAAGATCATAATTTAGCAGAGAATCCAACTTATAAATTATCAACCAACCCTGAAGGAATTGTCGATTCTCTTTTGGTTCATTTTAATTCCAGGGATATTGAAACCATGCTCGGCTTCTATGAGGATGATGCAGTCGTTATCAGTACCAGCGGTGAGCCCAAACGCGGAAAAATAGCGATCGCCCATGAGCTGCAGCAGTCCTTCGGTTTTGGATTGCCGATAGAAATTGTTGCCAGGAATATCTATTCGACGGATAATCTGGCCTCATTGGTCCTGCATTGGAGAATCACTGGGACAGGAAATAACGGCGAAAAAGTAAATATTACCGGAACTTCAAGCGATTACGCAAAGAAAGGACGGGACGGATATTGGCGGTGCTGGTTTGGAAATCCATTCGGCGTACAGGTGCGCAGCTTATTTTAATCAATTTTACAAATTTAAATAGTTCACATATGAAAATTTTAGTAATCGGTGGTACAGGCCTTACTGGAAGGCTGGTCACAAAAAAACTGGCAAACCTTGGTCATCAGGTGATCATTGGTTCACCTTCACATGGAGTGGATCTCATGACCGGAGAAGGTCTTTCGCAAGCACTGGAAAATACGGAAATAGTAATCGATCTATCGAATTCCTCCTCTCCTGAAGAAGAAAATGCAATCCGCTTTTTTCAGACCGCAGGAAAGAATCTGGTAAAAGCGGAGCTGGCTGCAAACATCAGGCATCACCTCGTACTTTCCATTGTCGGAACAGACGATGCGCTGGAGATCGGATATCTTCGCGCAAAGAAATACCAGGAAGACAACATCAAAAACTCCGGAATACCTTATACAATCATTCGTTCGACACAGTTTTATGAGCATACTGATGCCATCATTGCCGTTCAGGGCCGGGGTGACGAGGTATTTGTTTCGAAGATCGACTATCAGCCCATTGCCCTGGAAGATGTCACAGATTACATTGTACAGTTTGCACTCGAAGAGCCTAAAAATGGTACGGTAGAGATTGCTGGGCCTACAAGGGCAAATATGGATGATTTTGTCGCGAAATATATCGAGATAGCCGGAAAGCCCATAAAGGTTGTTTCTGACGAGGACAGCAAATATATGCATCTTGTTGTTCCTAGATCACTGCTCGTCCCTGCTGAAGAATATAATGCAGGCAAGATCCATTTTGAGGACTGGGCGTTAAGTACTTTGGAAAATTAAATTCGGTTCTTAACGTGTCCATTATATTATAATTGCTTCCTAAATAAAAAGATGCAGGCATTTACTGACCTGTATCTTTTTATTGTACAGCATGCTGGGCTCATACAGCTATTTAAATTGGCCTTACTTGATCATGAATTTTTGATTGATAAGAGCTTTCGGTGCTCCATCATGCTTTGACCTCTTTAAAAATTTTTACTGACAAACAACGCCCGGCGCTTAGTATCATTGATGATATTGCCAATAAATCGACAGTGCAATCTTCCTAATTTTGTATTAGTTTTTAATACAGAAAAATGAAAGCAGTTATTTTAAAAAAACAGGGCGATATTTCGCAATTGGAATTAAAAGATCTACCTCTTCCTAGCCCTGGAAAAGATGAAGTATTGGTAAAAGTAAATTCCATAGGGATTAACCCAACAGATATTTATGCTAGGGAAAATGTAGCATTAGATTATATATTTAACGGTGAATCACCAAAAATACTGGGTTGGGATATCGCAGGTGATATTGTGGAGCTGGGTGAAGGTGTCTCAGACTTTGCAGTAGGAAACGCAGTTTTTGGTTTGCTCAATTTCCCGACTTCCAGCAGCCCGGGACATGCCAAAGGGTATGCAGAATATGTAGTTGCCCGTGTCAAGGATATTGCGCTGAAACCAGAGAGTATCTCTTATCAGCAAGCTGCGGCCGCACCTCTTGCAGCTTTAACGACTTGGCAACCTTTAAATAAAGTCAAAATTAAATCCGGAGACCGTGTTCTGATTACAGCAGCAGGTGGCGGGGTCGGGCATCTGGCCATACAGATTGCAAAGAGCTTCGGAGCATATGTTATTGCGATAGCCTCAGGTTCAAAAAAAGAGCTTCTTATGGAACTTGGTGCGGATGAATTTATAGATTATCAGACAACAAATTTTCTGGATATCCTTCAGCCTGTGGATTATGTAATTGAGGCCTTGCGTGATGAGCATATCGAGCAGACCATCAAGGTGCTAAAACAGGGCGGTAACCTACTGAGTTTATGGAACCACATCGAGGGAACAAAATGGGAAGTTTTGGCAAAAGAAAAAAATGTCAACATTTTCTACAACGCAGTAATATCAAGTGGAACGGACATAAAAGCTTTGGCCCATTTAATGGGCAAGGGTATCCTTCGACCGCACGTTTCAAAAACATTTAAACTTGAAGAAATGGCGCTAGCCCATCAGGAAATGGAGACAAACCATACAACCGGTAAGATTGTTGTTAGTTTGCGGTAGGTTTGCAGCAAAACAACTTTAGGCAGATATACTGCTTGATGTCCCGGTAACAAAAAAATCTTATCAGAATTGATAAGATTTTTTTGTTTAAAAGCCGGAAGACAAACTTGTTGAGATCGCTATACACTTTCAATAATTAATTTACGGTGCCTTTTTCCCCACTCGATCATCTGGTTTATCAGTATAGCGTATTCTTTGGAATATTCGGTAAATTCGTATTCGATGATGACAGGACTGTCAGAATACGCTGTTCTTGTAATAATCTTATTATCCAGAAGCTCTTTTAAACTCCTAGATAGCATTCTTGTGGTAATCCCCGGAATACTG
>PJTS01000109.1_pt1 | contig 79270 bp, 72 predicted proteins | sample 1512251 | NCBI WGS metagenome assembly PJTS01 (sample SAMN08177686, study PRJNA422409) | Soil metagenome, whole genome shotgun sequencing project. | isolation source: Soil (2) enriched on wood chips: alkali lignin treatment | place: USA: Madison | collected 2015-01-15 | reverse complement strand
TGATCCGTCAGATTGTAATGATAAACATAGTTCGCACCATTTTTCATTGCATAACCTACCGAATTATGGATTATATCTATAATTCCGTTATTGTACTCGATACCATCTATGTAATCCCTCTTACTAGTAATTACACTGGAAGTCCCAACCTTTGACAATTTCTGAAGCTTCGCTCCCCCCGCATCGTATTGGAAGGTCACGGCTGTTCCAGATTTTAAAGCAGTCTGTGGTAAGTTAAGGTAATTGTAGGTATAAGTCGTCCCCTGACGATCGGTCTTAGCGTTGCCATTGTCATAGTATGTATAATCGCCATTTACACCACCAGCAACCCCTGTCAGCTTATTGCCATTATAAGTATAGTTTGTAACATCTAATGCGTCCCGCTTGAGCGTCTTAATATTGCCCATATCATCATAGCTCATCACCTCAGCAATGCTCGCCGTACCACTCTGCCCATTTGTACCACTCGTCAAGCGGCCCAATTTATCGTAGCTGTATTCAAAAGTACTTGTTGTACCTGATGGTGTAAAACGCCACATCTGCTGTGCTATATTTCCATTGTACTGTCGTACAGTGCCGCCATCCTGGTACATCAGCGACATCGTGAAATTCGCAGAGGCAATACGCTTGATCCAACCGCGTTCATGATACGTATAACTGGTCGTGTCCACATATCCAGGTTCTGCTTGCGTCTTGCCCATATAACGGATTTTCAATTGGCCAACCTCATTATACCTGTTACTTGCAAGCTCAACTTCTGCCTGAGCACCGATCTTTTCTTTTGTAGACAACAACCTTCCAACATGATCATAAGCATTAGTCGTTACGATGGTTGTCGAAGCGCCTGTCTTAGGACTATGTAACCTTGTACTAGTCAGTAACTCCCCTGAAAAATTATATGTATTGGTGACATAATCTGTTCCACCAAGGTGATTCTGTGATGCAGTCTGGATCACATTGCCATAATCATCATAATAGTTAATACTCAATAATGGTAATGTACCATTGTCTCTATAAATTACAACTCCTGTAACCAGAGAATTGGTTTTTGTGCTCGGCGTTATATTCTTTGCCGGCAATAATCCTGCGTTCTGGAAACTATAATCGTCATAATAGGTAATGGTATGGACAGTAAAATTATCACGTGGATAAGAAAGATTACTGTAATTGGGTTCGCCTGCATCCCTTGATTCCCAAAGTACAGCTTCTTTGTTTATATATTTTTGCTCGTCATCTCTTGGGTGACTACCCTGATGGATGCCGGTTATCACCACTCGACCTATGGCGTCGTATTTGGTAACAACCCATTTGTTGGTTTTCCGCAATTCAGCGTCTTGCTCTTGCAATAATTGATCATTTGTGTTATAAACAAAATGATCCCAGCCTTTTCCTGGTATCTTTTTCTCGATTACACGTCGCAGTCCGTCATATTTGTAAGCGTAGATATACTTGTCAAAATTAGGATCGGTTGCTGCTTCAGTAAACTTTATATCAGTAACCGCCGGGGGAATTACATACCTGAGATCTCCAAAATCATCATAGACATATTGTGTTTCCAGTGGATAAACGACTTTCGTTTGGGAATTAATATTCCATACGCGCTTGAGTACTACTCGACCATCAAAGTCCGTAAATTCCTCTACTGTACCGGTCTTTCCATCAGCTTTGACCCAATTTTCGTTTTTGACCACTGTCTTGTAGAGCTTACCGCTTACATAATAGCTAGCACTCGCACCATTCCCCGACGCATCGACTGTCCATAATTTCACATCATCGCTTCCATTAGTACCATATTCACTCACTACTGTTCTTCCACTTGCCGTCGTTGAAGCTACAACATTCCTGTCCAAAGGGGGCTGCCAGGCAGCCCCCGGAGCGCCCTGCTGAAGAACACGGTTTAGCGGGCTATTCTCAAATATAGTAACTGCATAAGGTTGGTTGGTTTTGGTAACAGCAGCATCCCACCCTCCTCCAACGGCATAAAAACTACCTTGGATAATCTTGGCATCAGCTCTAAAGCTACCGTTGCCGGACTTGTCGGCATAGGGTAGATACTTTGTACTCTCCCGTCCAAAGGCATCGTATTCCACATGCTGGACGATATCTTTATACGTAGGACTGGCCATCAGCTCTACGGTTTGGCTAGCCCTCCCAAGTCCATCGAAGTATTGGATGGTCTGGTTCTCCTGCCCGATAGAACGGGTATTTCCCAATGCACCAACTTTGATGCTGTCTCGAAACGTACGCGTCAGAATATAATTCTGACCAGCACTTGGCTGGCTCAGAACAGCGGGTATTCCCGATATAGATATAGTCACCGTTTTATCGGTCTGAACCGGAATATGAAAGCCGTTCGTAAGCGTGACGCTCCTGAATGCTTGTATATCGGTCTGGTTACTATATTTATCTAAAGACAAGTCATTCTTCAATGACTGTGCCTGTATATACCCGAAGGTCAATAACCCAAATAAAACTAAAATAAATCTTTTCATGGCGTCTCTAGTTTAGTTAGTGCGGAAATGATAGTCAAACGATTGAAGTACATTGCCATCTTTGTCAAGTATATATCTTAATCGTTGCATATAATCATATTGATAAAACTCTGTTATACCTCTACCATCCGTTTTGCTCGTCATCCCCAAAGCTGGATCATAGGTATAGGTATTTATTTCCGAGCCAGAAGGGTAAACCCTAACTTCATCATAAGCCGTCCCCTCATTTAGGACCATATTGTTTTCATAAACCTTATTGACCAAAATCCAAACTCCATTTTTATAATATTTATAATCTATATAGTATTTCTTAGTATTTGGTTTAATAAATGGAACGGTAAATACGCCTATGTTACACCCTTTACCTGCATATGGTTTTATTGCTCCGGCTGCGGACTCTTCAAATCCATTATAGTAAAACTCTTTACTTTTTAGCTTATTTTCAGACACAGTTTTGGTTTGATATCGTACATTAACTTTAGGAACATAATCAGTAGAACCTGCTTTGGTCGGACTCCCAAATCTAATGGTATAATTACCTATTGGCATATTTGGATAGGTTACTCGATCAGTAACTCCCCCATTTTTCCAATTTAGCCACTGACCAGAAATCGGACTTGTAAGCCTATAAAACATTACACTCCCGATCTTACTCGATGGCCCAACCAAATCAAATGAAATAAATCTTGCCATACCTGGTTCTTGGTTTAACACAACAGTTATATCGCCTACCTGCGTTGTATGAAAATTAAGTGTACCAATATCTGCCTCTTTGCTGATACTATTTTCTCGAATATTTACAGTTTTTTCAAAAACATCATTATCAGCATTTTTTATCTCAACAACTGGATAACTTGCACCATATCCCCATTGGTATCCCAAAGGTCCTTGCTGCTTATTAGAAACACCCAATAAGTTTCCATCCAGGTCATATGCAGTAAATTTAACGATCGTATCTACTTTATCATTATCGGAGTATTCTGCTCGTGTAAGAACAGGAAGTGGCTTTTCATGGACAACAGCAAAGTCGGTTGTCTTTCGAAACTGAAATTTCCCATCAATACCTTCCTCTCTTTCAATAACATCTGAAATAATATTCGATTCAACCATTATTTTAGAAACTTCTGATTCATCATTAAAGGCATACTTATTTTTTATATAGCGTTTTTTTTCTTTGCTATCTAAGAACAAAACACTATCAATTTGATTGAAGTCATTGTAATAACGATAGACCTTTTCATTGATAACCGGGGAAAGACCTAAAGTATCGTAGTTTGTTTCAGTTATTTTTTCTACATATGGATAAAAAGTATATATAATAGTGGGGACAAACCTTACAAAGGGCACTAATTGAATACCAGGATAGGATATTTTCGCCAGTGATTTTACATAATTATTATATCTATTTGCAGACGAATTATATTTATATACTGTCGACTGAATGATTTTGTCATTACTATTATGAACTATTTTTTGCTTTAACAACCCACGCTCTAATTCCATTGAAATGAAAGGGTCGCTAAAAGTCAAATCATCCATATTAGTCATTATTGCCAAAGGAGGAATGTCTCCAAATTCTTCGTGATTAGTATAATTATAAATTGACTTACTCTTATCTAAATTTTTCTCGACTACACGTGAATAAGTAACATGATTGCCGTTAGTAGTTGACAAAACGTTAAAGTTTTGCTCTGAAGTCATGTAAAATCTTTGCGAATATGAGGGCTCTAAGCGTAGAGTTTCCAGATCTTTCCAATTCCCATACAAATTACCAACATGCGTTCTACCAGTTATATAATACCGAGAAATTCCAGATAAAATCCCACTAGAGGATTTATTTTCCAATTCATAGAAGTATTCCTTCGAATCTTTTGGAGTATTCTCCTTCCCTTCAAAATAAAGTATTTTTTTTATCCGTAAACCGCCTGCAATTCCCTCGGTATTTTTTAATTTAAAATCAGGAAATTGAGCTGCTATTTTACTATATTGATGGGGTTCATATTCAAACTTAACCCTTCCTCCTAAAGGATAAACAATCTCTGTCAAAATACCAGCTTTCATCATCTCAGGATCAGCTGAACGATAATTATAGAGGTTAGAATAATGAACGTTATGATAATATTTATTGTTAAAGAAGCCCCAATTGTCAGCAAGTTTAGCATTATATGCTGGTAATTTCGTTGCGTTGTAAAGAAAACTGTATTGCTGTACTTGATCTCTGTCTGTTGCTATATTGATTTTGTCCAAACGCAATCTTTCTGTGATCGTATCTCTATAACTAAAACTGACATTAATTTTATCATTAATTGTTATTTTTTCAAGTTTAGTCCAATAATTTTGATTGGTCATGCTATCAATCCTAAAATATTGGACAGGCACTGCTGTAATAGGTCGCAAACGACCAAAAACTGTCCCATGAATTTCTCCGTAGGACAGCTCGTTAGTTTTCTTGCTTATAAAATTAATATGGGTCCCATTGGAACTTTCAATCTTTTTAAGGTATGCGGGATGGACAATAGAAAGATTTTCATCATTATTAACTGCAGTAACAGCTCCATCTGAAACATTCTCTACAACAGTTAAGCGTGATACATTACTGTTATTATAAATTAAGGGATTTCCCGACCTGCCATATGTAAATTTAATCTTCTCTCCTGTTTTCCCAGTCATTTCAGTCAAATACCAGGATGTTGGGATAATCCCAGCTCGATCCCCATACCCACTGTAAAAATCTATTGCATCAACAGCTCCACCAAACCTGTAAATAATGCCATCTTCACTAGTTACCTCAAACTCGAAAAATGGATTGCTAATATAATATTGTTGTCGTTTTTCAGTGTAAAAATCTACTTCAAGATTCTCCTTAAAAATAGCTTTAACTTTAATATATCTACCATCTTTGGATTTGACTTTGACTTTAAGGTTATCGTTGATATCCCTGACAAAATAAAAACTTGCAGAAATACCGGGAGCGCTTAAAAGAAATTCATCAGGTTCGGTATCTCTAGCTCCTTTCAAAAGTTCGTTACCAATAACACTACCCACTATTTCATTTATTGCACTTTCTGACGTCCAATCACTACGGTCCAATAGTTTGGAAAAATTATAATTCCCCAACCACACTTTTACCAGTCCTGCCCCAGTTTCTCTTAAAAAATCATCTTGGTTATATTCATCTTTTAGCCCTTTTATTATTCTTATAATACTTCCCCCACAATTCAAGGTGAACCCCGATCCAACCCAAGTTGGATGGTCATCTGTTTTGATCCCGCCTGTATTATATTTTAAGGAAATAGGAACATTTAGTGTCTTGTTGCTTAATGTATAGATAGGAATATCTACGTTGGCCAGTCCATTAAATAGACTCATTGGCACTTGGTCTAATCGTCCCAATGAAGTACTATTAGGCGTATTGATGCTTACAAAATCGCCATTGTCTTTAGTAACTTGTCCCTTGAGATTTGTGTAGCAAATCAGAGCTATCAAAAATATAATTATATTTAAATGTTTTAAGCCTATTATCTTCATTTTTTCAAGCATATTTTAATTAATCAGTATTTACTCTAAAACAAAAGTTGAACTTGCAATATATAATTACCCCCATCGATGGAATACTAGTTATATTCGTTCTTCCTATTAAATTGTCTATTATCAAAATATTTCGCCCCTTAACAACATTATTAGACAAGAACGAAAACATAGATAACATAGACAAATTCCATACTATCTTACTTTTCTCAAATTGCATTTATTAAATGTTTAGTTATTTTTCAAAAGTTTAAACTGATCAGACTGTCTATCAATCTTTTCAGCCTGCTTTTTCATTTCATTATTCATCTGAATAAGTTGAAGAGTCATTTCCTCAACCTTTTTGAGCAACAATAGATTCATCTTGGCCAAATCCAAACCATCTTTCTGAATCTGTGTGGCTGAAGGTATTTCCGGCAAATGTTTATGTTCCTTGACATAACGCTCGATTTCTTCTAGACTTTTTAGATTATAATCCGGTTCAAACACATAATCTGGAACCGAAATATCCGTTTTAACCTTGATCTGTTGAGCCAAAATATTTCCCTCCACAGCCAATTTAGCCTGAGGATTCATCGTGCCAATCCCAATATTTCCATTGGAGTGAACGATCATTTTGGGGTTATAGAAAGGTTGGTTTGCTGTTGAAGACCTCGGTTGGCTCGTATGAAAAATAATTGATCCTTGGAAATCTTGTTGATTACCTGGTATTAAAATTCCAGCCCCCGATAGTGAGGGATGGGAAATTGCTATTCGCATATTTGTTTTCAAGCCTGTTGCATTATCGATATATATGTTTGACCCCATAATCATTGAAGCGTGATTGTCTGCCCCAAAATTAGCATACCCTTTGGGAGACAAATCATTAAAGTTACCAAACGAAGCGTTACCTGATTTAATAAATCCTCCGACAACGTCGAGCTTATCTGCAGGAGTACTAGTTCCAATACCAACACTTCCTGAGGCTGGAAAAACATTTGTCTGGGCTTTTAGAACACCCATGGATCCAAGAATGGCAATTAAGATCAATACTTTTTTCATCTGTTTAAATTTGTTTTTTCAATTGTGATGATACTATAGGATTTATTGATGGTTTTATTTATTTTCCTGTCTAATGAAATAAATCACCATGGTCTCTTATTTCATTATTTGGTCAATAGGTTCTCTAACTTCGCTACTTTTTTCTCCAATTCATTTCGTTTTTTTTCGTTTTCGATCGCGTGCAGTGTTAATTCTTCCATTTTTTTCAATAACAATAGATTCATCTCTGCTAGATCCAAACCATCTTTCTGAATATCTTTAGCCGAAGGGATCTCGGGCAAATGTTTATGCGCTTTGACATAGTCTTCAATATAATCCAACGTGTTAAGCTTGTAATCTGGTTCGAAAACATAATCTGGAACTGATATATCCGTTTTAACCTTGATTTCCTTTGCTAAAATATTACCTTCAACTGCAAGTTTTGCCTGTGGATTGGCTGTCCCGATACCGACATTTCCACCCGGTAACAAAGTAAATCGTGCAATCCCGAAGCCGCTTCCATGAAAACCATCTCCTCCATCTTCCATAATATTAAAGGTCGTTGAGTTCTGAGTCCCACCAATCGCCCATTGTTTTGTACGGTTACGATAGCTGAACAGCAATTTTGGATCATCACCAGCAGCTTTGTCGGTGACCAATGCTAAAGTATGGCCCCAAGACTGTTCGCCGGTAGACCGAAAGACTCCAGTTGAAATATTACCTGTTGGTGGCTGAACATCTAATCGTGTACGGGGAACCGAGTTGCCAATACCCAAATTGCCTTCACCAGTAAATAAAAAAGTGGATTTAATTAAAGGACTAGCCGAAAAATAAATAGAAGCCAAACCGGTACCCGCGTCATAATGACTTCTAATTCGGGTAAGCTCCTCTCCGTTCATTTTCTGAAAGACAATATCGCCAGCATCAGTCGGGTCCGCTGTAGCACCCTTAAAAAATAAATCCCGCCCATTTGTTAGATTTATGCCTTCAAAGGAGGTCTGTGCATGAGCCTGATAGCCATGTAGGCTACCTACAATCATGGATACAGTAATTAGTACTTTTCTTCTATTCATTGTGAACTTACTATTTTTTTTATCTCTTCATTTTAGCGTGATGGATATATAATCCTTATGAGTTATAAATCTGTAATTAGATTTATTATTATCAAAATAAGTATTTTAATGCCTCAGCTTCTATTGCTCTACATCTCTACGCAACATTTATTTACTTGGTAGATTCCAGTTTTTCAAGTCTCTCGATGACCTGATTGATTATCTTATCTTTTTCAATCAGGTGTAGGGTCATTTCTTCAATTTTCTTTAATAATATTTTATTCATTTCGCCCAGTGATAGCCCATCCTTTTCGATATCTACAGCACTTGGAACGTCTGGTAAATGACCATTTTCTTTAATATAGTTTTCAATATCCGACAAACGTGATATTTTATAATCCGGTTTAAAAACATAATCAGGCCAATTCGATGTTTCGACTTTTACCTCACGAGCCCGAATGTTGCCGTTGACCGCAAGCTTCTCTTGAGGATTTTTAATCCCGACACCTGTGTTTCCATTATTAGCAATCCAAAATGAATTTCCTATCTTAACACCATTTGTAAAATCTCCTTCATAATTGAGAGTCAACACATTATTTGCATCATGCACAAATGCGCGTCCACCAGAGCCTCGTTCTGGGCAAGAGAAAATGACATCCGCAAATCCGTCATACCGGAATTCATACGCCTGTCCATAGGTAGAAACTGCCATAAATGTGGCAGCTAAAAAAGAAAATACTCTTTTCATATTTTGGTAATTGTATAGCTAGTGTTTCTTATTATTCTTTAATTTAAATATATCAGACTTGATATTGGTGGTGTCTCAACTCCTATAATGACGCTCGTCTGAAAAGAATTCGCTTGTGAATCCTATTAAATCGAGTCAATGTCATACGTCTCTATTTTGCAATCTCTATTTTCTTTAAACGTTGGTTGACATCTTCCAGCATTTTATCCTTCTCTATTAAGTGAAGGGTGAGCTCCTCAATCTTTTTTAATAACAGTAGATTCATTTTAGCCAAATCCAAGCCATCAGTCTCGATCTCTTTGGCAGAAGGTATCTCTGGGAGATGTTTATGGGTCTTTACATACTTACTGATATATTGTAATGAAGGAAGATCATATTCAGACTCAAAAACGTAATCCGGAACTGAAATATCGGTTTTAACTTTAATTTGTTTCGCCAGGATACTACCTTCTACAGCCAAATCAGCTTGTGGATTTGCAGTACCTATACCGACCTTTCCAAAAACATTGAATCTGGATACATAATTTGTGATTTGCCTACTTGGTATGTAATCTGCGATCTCAGTCAAATTATCTGTATTCTGCGGGACGCCATTCTTATCGTAAGGAACAAACTCAAGACTTACCCCCGAAGATTTTACCCATCCGATAAATTGAAAACCATTCGCATGCTGGGCACCTGCGTAGGGAACATCCAGAGCTACATATTTCTTCCCGTTGTATCGACATGTTTTGAGCCGCCAACTATAAGCGCCTTCATCATTGGAAACCAAATTGGAAAATGTAGTATTGTAAGATGAAGAACTATTAATATTAGCGACATTAAGACGGTTCGCAGCTCCGGCACCACCACGTCTGGCAGCAATAGTCCCGATCAAATAATTATCTGATAGCAAAGCATTATCATAGATTTCGTGTAAAATGATCAATGACTTGGTATATGTAGCATTCGTATTAGAATTTATGACTTTATGAACATAATCTCCCGACACAGTAACTACCTGAGCCTTCAAATTCAATCCTTGAAATAAGATTGAACTAACGAGGACAAACATCGAAATGTAACTTTTCATATCAATGTATTTTATTTATCTTTCGTTTTCTTAATTAGCAGATCAATTGTTATTTGTTGCTCTTTGTTTATCCTATCTAGCTCAATCACATGCAACGTTAATTCTTCAACCTTTTGTAATAGATCTATCTGTAGATTCCCCACATTAATCCCTTCTCTTTCCATCTGCCTAGCGCTGGGAATCCCAGGCAGATGTTTATTTTGCTGAATAAAAGTTTTTACAGAATCCAGAGTAGGCAGTTCGTAAGCGGGCTCAAACACAAAATCTGCAGTCTTTTGGGTGTTAACGCGGATCTCATGCGCCCTAGCTGTTCCAACGATATCGAGTTTATACTCCGGGGTAGCAGTGCCTATTCCTATCCGCTCATCATTAAAATGTCGATATTGGCGTGGGATTACTCCAGTTCCCACTACTGGAATAGATACACTGAGACCTGACTGTAATACTGGAATAGAGGCGACATGCAACAAATGCATTTTTACCTTTATATTAATATCATTGTGGATATTATTAAGATGATAAATTGGAATCCGAGAATTTGCCTGATCAAAATCTCCAATTGCCCAATAAGATGATAAGGGTTCCGAAGACTCGGTAATTTCACTTTCCTGGTTCAGATAGCCCTGGGAATATACAATGTCAATACGCTTTCTTAATACCCCTCGGTTTAACTGATTATTAAACCCACCAGTGATCTCTATCTCCATTGTTCCATACATGTTAACATTTGCTGGGATTTGGATATAACACACCTGGTTCACAACTCCTTGAGTAAAAGAAGCCTGAAAAGATTTTTCAAGAAAATGTTGGGCATCTGCCTGCAAGGAAGCTAGAACACTTAATAAAACTATTAGATAACGATAAATCATGCAAATAAATAAGTTAATAGTATCTGGCGTACTTCAATTTCCAGTAAATTGTTTTGGAAGCGAATTTCAAAACAAAAGTAATCCCTTTAACGAAATATGCAAAATTATTTTTCTATTAAATTAACTTGAAAAAGACGTAACTTGGTGTTAATATTAAAACTTAACCATACATGGATTATAAAAATAAAGCAATAAAAATCCGTAATACAACTATTTATCAACACTATAACCTAATGATCGATTATTATTATCCAATTCTATTTACTTTTGGCGTTTGATATTTTTCAGCTCCTTTTTGATTTCTGATATTTCCTTATATTTCTCTAACAGATACAAAGTGAGCTCTTCAAGCTTCTTCAAGAGAATTTTGTTCATTTCACCTAAAGATTGTCCATCTTTTTCAATTGAGGCAGCATTGGGTACATCCGGTAACTGCCCGTATTTTCCAAGTGGTAGTCTGGGAATCATACCACACCAAATACTCGGCTCCGGTTCGGGTAGCCGTTGGGCCTACAGATAATTTGACACGGTACAGCCCTCAGATCTTTAACTGTTGATTACTTTCATCTGTCAATTCTGCTTTTGTAAATGCACTGACATTCAACGTCTTTATAGATGTTGATATTTATGCTTGCAATGGTGTTACTCCCAACGCAAAGGCAAGCAAAAAAAAGATAAGGAATAATACTTTTCTTTTCATTTATTTCTTTTTTAGGGTAAAAAATAGGTACGTGATGACTATTCTGATTTAAAGTTAATTAATCGAAGAAACAGCTCCACGAAATTTTTAAATAAAACTTTCAAAGCTAAATATTTTCGAATGTCAATAATCTTAATAAGTCATTTTTTGTGTAGATTTGCAGCACTTAACTCTTTAATGCTTGATGAAAAGATTTTTAGCTATATTTCTATTATTTTCCGGGTGCTTTGTTGCTTGTTCGGAATTCATTGAATATCCACTTGAAAAGAAAAGTATTCAACTCACGGCCCCGATGGATAGCTTAAGGACGCAGGACAGTATAGTTAGCTTTTATTGGGAACGACATGAAGATGCTGATCAATACCGACTGCAGGTAGCGACACCAAATTTTGATTCCGTACAGAAAATTGTCATCGATACTGTCACGACCAATGATCATCTTCTGCTTACAGTAAGCCCAGGAACCTATACATGGCGTGTCAGACCCGAAAATAAAGGCAGTGTGGGATTATTTACACAGCGTCAGATCACGATATTGCCAAGCGCAAAGTAGGGATGAAAAATAAAGCGATGACATATATATTGCTTTCTCTCGTTGTAGGGCTTTGGGGTTATATTATCTATAAAATTTTTGCTGCTGTATCGGATGAGGACCTAGGTCCAAAAACTGTAAAAAAGAGTTTCACCCAAAATGTTAGTGACTTAAGTTTCTATAGACAAAAGAAAACAACGGCACTCCTATTGAACTATCCAGATCCGATGCTGAAAACCGTAGATGCTCTACCTATTCCTGGCAATTCTACCCCTCAGGCTCCAATAGATTACATTCCTGCCCCAGTGCAAGACTATCATCCCGAGCCTCAGGTAAATGTGCAGTATATCGGTTTTATTGAAAATCTAAATGATAAAAAGCCTACTGCAATAGTAATGATAACAGATCGACAATATATGATGAACGTAGGTGATCTGCAAAATGAAGTTAAATTAATAGCGATTCAACAAGACCATATTCTAATCAAAGTAAACGGTAAAAACAAGACTATATTTAAAAATGGCAACTAAGAGAATTTTTTATATCCTACTTTTTCTAATCATTTCAACCGCTAGCCAAGCGCAAGTGAGGGAACTGGCTATTTTTAGAAGATTTACAATTGCTGTTGAAGATGGAAGCAAATCAATATTTTATGCGGACAAGATCAAAATAAACCCCAATAGTGACAAGAGTTATACCTGGTACGAAAGTAATCAACTTCATACAACAATGGGCGGTTATGCGGGTAAATTGCTTAACGGGCAGTTTACCTCGTATTTTCCAAATAAAAACCTCTCCGAACAAGGCCTATATGTAAAAGGGCTAAAACAAGGTGTGTGGCGCAAATGGTATATAAATGGTAATCTAAAGAACGAGTCCCAATGGATGGCCAATATCGAAGAAGGACCTTTTGTACGTTATGATGAACAGGGAAACTGGATCCAGAGAGGCTATCTTAAGGAAGGTAAATTACATGGTAGTGTAGAAAATCAAGATAAGGGCACTGTCAGTTATCAGTATTTTAATCAAGGTCAGGAAATTACAAAGGAGGCTTACCAAAACAATAATATCTTTCGCAAGACGGGTAAATTGATCGGTAATCAGATCAACAAATGGTTCAGAAAAAAAGAAAACCAACCGCAGGCCACTACTCCCTAATCTGTGAATTATGCTTAAGGCAGCGGCACTATATCTGGTATTAGTTATTTCCCTGATTGTATCGGTAATTCTGGGAAGTCTAATCTATTTGGCATTTTTCTACCGTGATCAAGATGCCAGATTCTTTCGAAAAGATAGGCTACGACAGCAGGTGGAGGCCGGGTTTAGTTTAGTTACGTCCAGAAACTTTCCGTATGTATTGGATAGTGTATTAACCAATGTGATCCAACAAGGAGATTCGGTATACCTGTCCAAATACGAATGGGGGTTATATGATATTACGGTAGTCCAAGCGCAGATGCAGCAGGATTCGCTGATGAAGAACGCACTATTAGGCACTATAGTCACAGACTCTACCGTGCTTTATATTACAGATGAGGATAGGCCTGTATCTGTCAGTGGGGAAACGGTCATCAAAGGAGCTGTTTTTTTGCCCAAATCCGGTATTCGTCCCTCCTATGTTGACGGCGAATATTTTAAGGGGAACGAAAATATTGTGGAAGGTAAAAGCAGAGATAGCGACCGACAAATGCAGGCGCTCAATACCAGTCGGATAACCTATCTACAGAAGCTCGTAAAAGGGGATAGCACAATCGCAAATATGCTACCCAATGGCATAACAACCAAAAATGCTTTTAATTACCGCACAGCCAAATACAAATTGTTAGCCGGGCAAGCGAACCTTAATGATAGCCTGCTGGGCAATGTTCAGGTGATATCGGACACTACGATCACCATTTCTGCAGCAGCAGTATTACAGGACGTCCTAATAATAGCACCTTGTATACGTATTGAGAAAGGATTTATCGGATCTGCTCAATTTTTTGCAAGAGATTCCTTGGTTTTGGAGGATAACGTAATTCTGCAATATCCTTCGACTGCCGCCGTCGTAGGTGAAGAAGGAAAAAGTACGAGCTTACGTATCGGTAACAATTGCAAAGTTGCAGGAACGGTATTATTGTACGAGCCCAAACGCTCGGATATACCTGCAGCCCTTAGCCTCGGCAAAGATTGCTATATTGAGGGTGATCTTATTGCCTATGGTCTTTTGGACTATAGCAAAGGCTTGCAGGTTTTTGGTCGTACAGCCTGCTACCGTTTTTTGTACAAAAGCCCCTCGTCGATGTATGAGAATTTTTTGGTCAATCTGAAATTAGACCATAGTAAATTATCACCGCACTTTCTAAGTTCGTATTTAGTCGTTTCGGATCAAAAAAGGCAGTTTAATAAACCTTTAAAATGGTATGGATATGGGAGTTAAAAGCATTCAGCTGAAAGCATCCTCATTAATAGAAACCTTAGTTTCCATGGTGATCATCCTCATTGTTTTTGGTATAGGTATGCTGATTTTTGTTAATATTACCAAAGCTTCAAAAAGTGAAATGTATAAAAATACAAATGAGCTGATGACCTCTTGGAGCCAGCAATTGGAAGCAACCGGCTTTGACGGAAATTTGACTGGAGAAATGCTTCATGACAGCATCCTATTAATTTACGAGGTAAGCGATCTCGAAAAATATGAGGACCGACTGCGACTGGTTATTTATTCTAAGCGAATTGAAGATAGAAAGACAACAGACAGCGTAGTGCGTTATATCGAGAGGAAGACAGAAAATGAAGGACAACGATGAAAAATCCGAAGTTTAGAGCTTTCACATTGATGGAACTAACCATTGCCATGTTAATTTCAGCAATTAGTATCGGAATGGCTTTTTATATGTTTCAATATTTTCAGCAGTTATTCCTCCGTCAGCAAAAACAGCGACAGGAACGCTTTTCATATAGCTTATTTAAACACCTAATTCAACAGGATATCAACAGAGCCGTATGGCTAAAAACCAGCGAGAACGGCCTCCACTGCGAAGGAGAAAATGGAAATATTGATTATCAATTTGATCCAGCTTTTATCGTAAGGGATCAATATAACAATCAAAAGGATACCTTTATGATTCAGACCATTAGCCTAGACATGGCACCAAGACTTCAGCATCTTCCTGCTGAGGATCTGACGGATCATGTCAATCTAAAAATCAGGTTTGAAAATAAAGAACATCAGTTTAATTACAACAAAACCTATTCGGCACAGCAATTATTACAAGCAGAGCCTTCCAACACTAATTAATTTATTCGGCCTATGCCCCCAATCGACATATCAAAATATAAGAAAAAGCCTGAGGCTCCTCTTCCAAAAGAAAAAAAAGAAGGATCGGAGGGTATTTTTGCGTTTCTGAACAAAGATATCAGCTTTGGAAATGGCCAGCTGTCAGACAAAAAGAAAGAAGAGTTTTATCTAGAATTCAGCACATTACTTTTATCCGGTGTAGATCTAAAAACGGCTTTTGACCTTGTATTACTGGATCAAAAAAACAGTAAGGATAATAAGCTATTTCAAGAGGTTAAAGCAAATGTCCTTATCGGCGATAGTCTCTCGGATGCTTTACGGAAAAGCAGAAAATTTAGCAACTACGAATTCTTCAGCTTACGGATCGGAGAAGAAACAGGGAAACTTGGTGAGGTGATGAAAGAGTTGGCATTATTCTATAAAAGTAAGATTAGCCAACGACGCAAGATCATTTCGGCACTTACTTATCCAGTAATTGTACTAAGTACTTCTGTGGGTGCAGTGCTGTTTATGCTCAAGTTTGTGGTTCCAATGTTTTCGGATATCTTCATACGCTTTGGGGGAGAGTTGCCTGCAATCACCGCTTTTATTTTGAAGGCATCTCAACTTATGGACAAGACATTTTGGTGGGGAGTGCTAGCTATTATTGGATTAATCGTTTTCATTCAGATTAACCGTAAGCAGCTCTGGTGGCGAAAATGGTCTTCCATGACCATGCTTAAGCTTCCACTCTTTGGGGATATCATCCGCAAGGTGCACCTTGCACGCTTTGCGAATACTATGCGTTTATTGGTCAGTACTAATACACCATTATTGCAATCCATCCAGTTGGTACAGCAGATGACCGACTTTTATCCGATTGCACACTCCCTAGCGGGCGCTGAACGAGAAATATTGCAAGGTGAGTCCTTACATGCTGCCCTAGCTAGATATCCATTTTATCCAGCAAAAACGGTACAGCTGATCCGTGTTGGTGAAGAGGTCAATAGACTGGATTTTTTCTTTGAAAAGATTGCCACTCAGCTAACTGAAGAGGTCGAATATAAGACGTCGACCCTTTCCAGTCTGTTGGAGCCTTTTATAATTATCTTTCTGGGATTAGTTGTTGGATTGATCTTGATAGCCATGTATTTACCAATGTTTCAGATGAGCAATAGTTTTTAATTACAATAAATTACATTTTATGAAAAAGTTGATTTTATTTTTTACCATGCTATGGCTGGGATATAGCTACACTGCCCAGGCACAAAATGCAAATGATTATTTCCAGACGACAGTAACATTTCCAGCAGATTTCAAAGTAGGGGACTATATCGAATTTGCGTCAGCCAAGCCGATTGCCGTAGGTGCATCAGGCTATTATGAAGTCTCAATAGCTTACACAAGGGGAAACGTTGCCTCCGCAGCTACACATATCGCTTCTTCCACACACTCTAATCCTACAAGATGGCTTGAAGCTGGTCGTGTAAATAATAACGTGTATACAACAGGGGGATTAAATTTTACGATTGATCATAATACAGGAACAAAGGCATTTCGTATCAGAGCAACCAATACCTTAGGAATAGCTACGCCATTGGTCGTAGATGTTAAAATTCGTTCTATTAATTTTAATACTGGATATAACAGCTACATTACAACCGGCAACGAACCAAACTCAATTGGACTTTTGCCAATGACATTCAATTGGAGTTTAGTCGTTGGAAATACCATCGAAAGTGGATCTGGAATTCTTGCTATCCACGCAGCTAACAATGGTAATGTGGGGATTGGAACTAGTGCTGCTCTAGACAAACTATCGGTTAACGGCAAAATCCGTGCCCACGAGATCAAGGTAACGACTGCTGCTGCGGATTGGCCAGATTATGTTTTCAATGACGATCATCAATTGATGCCATTGGATTCACTCGCAAACTTTGTTAAAGAAAACAAACATTTGCCAAGTATCCCTTCAGCAAAAGTTGTCGAAGAAAATGGGGTTGCTCTAGGGGAACTTAATCGCCAGCTTCTTCAAAAGATTGAGGAAATGACATTGTATTTAATCCAGCAGAACAAAGAGATTAAAGTATTAAAAGATGAAATTAGCGGCTTAAAGGCTACTCTAAAATAAAGCATTTTTTTAAGAAAAAGAGCCAATAATAAATATTGGCTCTTTTTCTTTGTGGATATTCAAATTATTTGCACGTTTTCTCATTTTCCAACTTTTCCAACCGCTCAGAAATTTTTTGCAAGCTGTTTTTTTGATTTTCCTTCAATTTTTCTATTTCCTTCTCTTTGGATATCAAATGAAGCGTAAGTTCTTCAACCTTTTTAAGTAGAGCCAAATTCATCTGCGTTAAGTCAACACCAGTTTTTTGTATTTCTGCAGCAGAAGGAATTTCTGGAAGATGTCGATGTGTTCTCACATATTCTTCAATACTTGATAATGTCGGAAGCTGATAGCTGGGATCAAAGACATAATCAGGTACGGTAATATCTGTCTTTATTTTTATTTCTTTGGCGAGAATATTACCATTTACAGTTAGTCTAGCAACAGGAGCTGTGGTACCTACACCAATATTGCCATCAGCTAAAATATGTAACCCTAATTGACTCGCCCAGGGAGATTGTGAATCAAAGCCCAAATAAAATCGTGATGGTTCATTTCCTGAGCCGAGCATTCCCATTCCAAAAAAATGAGTAGACATATCCGAATTATAGAATCGCATGCCGCGAGCCCAGCCACCAGTAGTCACGGGTGCTGTAAAATCTACCCCTCCACCATCAATTTTTAAGAATGTCCCTTTGGCTGCGGGATAAATATTTTGTGCATTAACTAAACCCGCGTTTAGCAAAAAAACAAAGAAAGCTCCAATTGTGCTTAGCTCGTAAAATTTAATGATTCTCATAATTGAGTATTTTTAATTTTGACCTTTCTGATTTAATTTCTTTTCCAAAGCCTCTATTCGCCTATCTTTGTCGATCATATGAAGGGTCAATTCCTCAACCTTCTGCATTAAGATCCTATTCATCTCTCCTAATGATAATCCATTCTCTTCGATCTCGGCAGCTTTGGGAACGCCAGGCAAGTGCTTATTCTCTTCAATAAATTTGGCTGTTTCTTTAAGAGATGGCAATTTATATCCCTCAGCAAATACGTAATCCGGCCAATCTGCTGCAGCTGTAGTCACTTTAATCTCTTGTGCAAAAATTTTCCCCTTTACCGACAGGGCTTCTTTTGGAGATGTTGTGCCGATTCCCAATTTTTCGATCACGTAAACTGATTTGGCTGTCCAGTCAGTTGTTTCATTGTTGGCGTTTGCACTTGTATAAAAAGATTGCCATTCTGACCAGCCTTGGTTGTTATAGCTACCAAGTCGAATCTTGGGTGCTACGCCTCCATAGAGATTAGAATACGGAAAATAGAGTTGAAATGTAGCTCCATCTTGTGTATTATTATATCCTCCTCCGGCCAACACTGTTCCGTAACTCGGGAAACCTTGTCCACCACTGACAAACCCAAATTGCAACTTGCCATTAAACTCGCGAGGAAGTTGGGAGATCTGCCAACTATAAGAAGTAACTGGCAAAAGAGAAGTTTGCGCATTCACTGCGGTAGCCGCGAACAGGAATGCTCCAAATAAAATGCTGTTTTTTTTCATAATTATTTAGCTATTTTTTCAATTTAATCTTGAACCCAACTTCTCCTTCTATGACCTTTCGATCAGTTGTTGACACGCGTTTATTATCAAATTTTAATGTAACAGAACTTAGATAGCCCAATGTATTTATTTTCTCCAGCTCCGTTACAGATTCCACAATAGATCTGTAATCCCCCTTGACTGTTAAACTCTTTAATTTGACAGCAGCACTATCGACCAAAACTGTATTTTTTGATAAGTTATTAAAATAAACTTGAATACGTGGCGAATTGACTGCACGGCTTGCTTCTGAAAGAAAATTATCATTCCAAACTGCCGAGTCACTTTCATATACACTGCTCAAGCTATCCAATAAATTATTTTTTCGATCAAAATCATATTGTGTACTATTGCTGATATCGCTGCCCACTAATTGGTTTAACCTATTATTTTCCAGATAAGCATCGTAAGTCTTTCGAAAAGCTAAAAACCAGGCAACCACTAATAAGACACCAGCCCCCACAAATAACAATTTATTTCGTTTCTTAAAATCAATATCCTTCCACCCCATCATTGTAATTTATTTTAATTGTGAAAGCGTCTAGGGTTTCACCTTGTTGTTTATTGCCATATTCCTCTATGCTGACCTTGGTTATCCAAGGATTATTTTTCAGTTCACGTAGCCACAAATTGAGTATTTCTAGTGTGGGACTTGTCCCTTGGATCAAAATCTGATCAGGTTTTTGAATGATATTGGAGCCTAGTCCTTTTATTTGTGGATTAATTTGGATCTGCGTCAATGCAATTTGAGCATACTGACGTATGGAATAACCAATTTGGTCTAGAAGCCATGCTTTGGAGATACCTCCATTCCACCCCAAATCGGCTAACAAATGCTCATTATCCCTTATTTGGTCTTCTAATTTATCTAGATCTTTTACCGTATTCTGCTGGGTGTTTACGCGGCCTTCCAACTTTTGATTTTGCTCATAATAGTGTGTAAACAGAAAAGTGTTGATTAAAAGCAGTAAGAAAAGGATTGCCGCAAGTGCAATGAAATTCAATTTGAACTTTCTTTTTTCAAGCCAGATTTCGCGCTGCTCATTTACGTGGGGAATTGCAAGGGAATAATCGTTCACGTAACCTATCATTAAGGCAGAAAAAGCAACTGCATAGGCCATTAAAAATTGTTCCTTGATTGGGTGATCACCAATCTTTAAAGCAAATCGGCTTGTAAATTCTTTCCCTGAGCGATAATTTAACCAATGTTTATTTTCTCCAACGAGCTGGATGGAATGCGTATCAAAAGTATATTCGGTACCATAGTCATTGATCTGAGCCAAAATATTGTCTAGTACAAATGGGCCAATAAACACGCTAACTATTTGATATCCTAGGACGACAAATCTGTCTAAAATCTCCGAAATATAATCTTTACGAACAAATGCTATCCAACTCTTTCCTTCTCCATTTAGTTTAGCTGTATAGAATCTAGTGCTATCGTAACTAGGAAAAATCGACTTTAATTGGTCATCCCCTAGATCGTTGTTTAAACTCTCTTTGATGAGAATCTGTCTTGCGTCTAAATGTAAGATCAACGGAATATCTTTTATCTTTTTTCCTTCGAGTGTTTCCCAGTCCGCAGCTTCCCAGGTCTCCTCAATCTCTAAATTATCCTTTTCAAGCCGCACTCTGCAACAACGAAACGAAAGGCTATCGGCTTCCTGTCGAAATGAAATTCCGATACAATTGTTTAGTCGATATTTTGCCTTGATCCTATTCAACATTGGTTAATACAATATTGTTGGTTTAATAAATACGACGGAAACGACCTTCTGCGTGCTTTTTTCTCTGCTACTAAACAACCACTTCAATATTGGAATGCGGGACAATATTGGAATCCCTCGCCCATTATTACTATTTTCTGTACGCTCGATCCCCCCTAATACGATCATGTCCTCGTTGCGGGCTCGAATAATAGATTCAAAATTGCTATTTGAACTTGGTGATGGCTCATTCTCTTTAGGCGTTCCAATGAAATCCGAAATTTTCACCTTGATTTTCATTGTAATCTGATCATCTCCAGAAACTACAGGTGTAACGTCTATCACTAGATCGGCATTCAACGGCATATATTGTGAAGTAAAGACGTTCGTATTATTGATCCCTGGATATACGTTCTGTGTTTTTATTTCGTAATATCTTGTACTTCCTATGCTCAATGTTGCTTTATGTCCATTTAATGTAGAAAGCTTAGGAACCGATCGCAATTCAACATTTTTGTTTTCTTCCAACGCTTGTAGCCGCACATAAAAATTAGGGGTTACCCTCCCAAGATTAAAAGAATTATTTTTTCCTATCTGAGACAAGAAGCGATTGACAGACCCCGCTCCAAAAGTAAAGCCATCGGTTAGACTTCCCCCTGTCTTTGGAATAGAGTCAGCAATCCCCATTTTTATTCCAGTTTTTAGCGTATTTCCTTTCTGAATATCCAATAGAGTCACTTCAATTAAAACCATTGGAACCAATTTATCTAATTGTTTTACATAAGTCTCGATTTCTCGGATCTGTGGACCAGAACCCGAAAGCAGCAACATATTCTGTTCCTTAAATTCCTTTATCTCTACATCTTTACGCCAATCCATAGGAATCATCATCATAATGGTATCAATCGATCGATGCTGCAATTGAATAATCTTATTATCACGAAGGCCTTCATTTCGACGGTTGCCAATCAGATAGGTGTCTTTGTCCATACGGAAAGTATAGGGTGTCCCCTGAAAAATAGAAGTCAGAAACTGTTCAAAAGAAATATCTTTCACATTGGTCGTGATATTCCCATCAATCTGACTGTAAATAAAATAATTTACATTTGCTTCTTCGGAAGCGCGCTTGATCAGCTCAATAATAGGTGTGTTAGTCGCTTGTATGGTGAAACGTTTACCTTTACCCTCCTCAGTTTTACCGTAAAGAGCATAATTGCCAGGCTGCCCCCCTCCCATGCTCTGATTCATACTATTCACTGGATTAGTCGCATTATCGGGGCGAAAACGGACATCGGTCTGGCGATCATCATTTATAAATAGTTCCTCCCCAGGGACCAAAGACTCAAAAACATAAACATTGTCATTTGTCTTTCTATACTTAAGGCCATTCACATAAGCCAATTTTTCTAGGGCTGTCTCGAAAGGGGCCTCTGCCATAAACCCTGTTACTGATTTCTGAAGTAAAGGCGTAGGCACAATTAAGTTCTTTCCTGAAAGAGAGCTGATTTTTTGCGCTACATTACCCAATAAATCATTTTGCAGATCGTAGCTCAGACCATCACTCGACGTATTATATTGGACTTTAATCTCTTTTTCTATTTGGATAGGTTGTGGCTCAGGTAGCTTTTTAATGGTCATTATAGAACCAATGACATCGATATCCAACCCATAAGTTTTGGCAAGAAATAAAAGTACATTCTTGGCTGTCTCGCCCGTAAAATTATTGACGATAGAAAACCCCAAAGTTGGATCGACATTAATATTCAAATCATTGGACTGGGCCAATGCACGTAGAAATTCCTGTGCAGTAACTCCTGACACAGAAAGTTTTACTTTTTTTTCCAATCCCGGAACTGTCCCTGCTAATGCATTAAGTCGTTGTTCGACACGAGCATAACTGTCTGTCATTTCTTGCGCAATCCCCTTTGTGCCTAAACATAGCAAAAACAGTATTGTTAAATATAATATTCTCAGCTTCATCATTAATAATTGAATAGTAATGGATAGATCTCATCTATCGTTGTTTCCCCGTTGGCGAAAAGCTCAAAGGCATTTTCACCAAGTGTTTTAATTTTGCGTTCTCTTAGATGTTCATCCACCCGCATGTTCCCTTTTTTTATCTGGTCTACTAGCCCCTGATCCATAGGGATAATTTCATATACTGCCTTTCTCCCTTTAAAACCTGTAAAGTAACAGGAAGCACAGCCCACGGCTACAGCATGTTTTTCAACTGAAAAGTATGGCTTGAACTGCCTCGGATATAAATCGACACTCATCTGCTCCTCTCGTTTGCAATGTGGACAGAGTGTACGCACGAGACGTTGTGCTACCGAAGTATTGAGTGTATTTGCAATCAGAAAATTGGGTATTCCCATATCTACCAGCCGGGAAACAGTTCCCCAGGCAGAATTGGTATGTATGGTAGATAAGACCAAGTGTCCTGTCAATGCCGCTCGGATTGCCATATTCGCAGTATCGGGATCACGAATCTCCCCTACCATAATAATATCAGGATCCTGCCGTAGAAATGTTCGTAATGCAGCTCCGAAGGTCAACCCAATATTCTCTTTAAGCTGCACTTGGTTTATTCCCTCCAATGTATACTCAATGGGGTCTTCAATGGTAAGTATATTATTTGTAGTCTTATTTAAATGTTTTAAAGTAGCGTACAATGTGGTTGTCTTACCAGATCCGGTGGGGCCACTGATCAGAAGGATGCCATTCGGTTTTTTCACACCGTGAAGGTAATTTTCATAATCTTCAGATGACATTCCCAATTTGTCCAGTTGAATGTTAGTTGCATTGTTATTTAATAAACGTAATACAACTTTCTCGCCGTGTAGTGTTGGTAATACAGAGACCCGAATATCAAACTGATCTTGGTTGCGCCGATAATGGATACGTCCATCTTGTGGTAAACGTTTTTCGGCAATGTCCAGATTGGACATAATCTTTATCTTATTGATCAGTGCTGGATAATCTTCTCTTTGCAGAATATAGCGTTCGACCATCATTCCATCAATACGAATCCGCACACGACAGCGGTTTTCGTATGTCTCGATATGGATATCACTACTCTTGAGCTGCTTCGCTTCATAAATCAGATTATCAAGAAAATCAGCATTAAAGCTTAAATTTTTGACAGCTTCGCTCCCTTCCGACTGTTTTTCACCGAAGTAATATTTATTCAGCCATTCTTCTATTTGACCAGATGTTGTAGTCTCTATTATGATCTGTTCATCGAAAAGGATGCCCAGCTCATTTTCCAGTCCGGAAAGGTCATTAGATTCATCGGCATAAAAGAAAATTGTGCTGTTATCCCGATTAAATGGGATAATACGATAGTGCCATGCGATATCTCGTGATATCACATGCAGCATCTCGGCTGAAAAATAATAATCTGTCCCCACTACGCTACTTTTGTTAATAATTTGTTATGCTCTACGATATTATGGCATAATTGATGGACCGATAGATTCCCAATCTGTCCAATTCAGTCTTTCGGAAATGAAATAGCCCAGAAAAAGTAAAGCCTGGCAACCGGCCAAGGGAATTCCATTTTGAGGATCTTTCCAGCTCTTATTTACTATGGCAATCAACAACACAGCAATTAAACTGAGTAGATGAAATAGAAAAAAGACCATAAAAGGCATATAGAGTATAATGCATAATAAAAATACAATATCGCCCCATCCGAGTTTACGATCCATTATCTGGCCCCATTCTCCTTCTTTCACCCGAAAATAAATGAGAATACCTCCCATTTGAAAAACTAAAAACAGTGTATTAGCTATAATACTGGGATAGCTGGATTGCCAATTGTGTTGTGTTAGGTTAAGCCCTAAAAGCAGTACGGCCAAAAATAGAAATAGAACAACGTGTACTGATCGTTGTTTAAAATCTTGATAAGCTATACCAACCAAAAGGACACAAACGGCAAGAGTCCACCACATTTTAATCTGCTGTTACTTCCTTTAGATTTTTATCTTGGTCAATTTCCCATACATTGAATGTACCGTCACCGTCAAAGTCCACCACTGCAGTTGCACGTCCCAAAAAAGTATTTTGATCGGCACGGACTATTTCGACTCGGTAATTGGCCTTTCCATCTTTACCATCCGTACTTAGCTTTTCCTGCACAAAGCCAATCTCCTCGAGGTTGCCACTGTATTTGGATTTTTCAAAAAAATAATTTTTCTGTAAAGTTTGCAAATGTTGTAATTGTACCTTCGCTTCGGTACTTTTTGCTTTAGTAATCAATGGCATTAAGTTAGGTAGTGCCAACAGCACCAAAATACCAATAATCACCATTACAACAAGAATTTCGGTGAGACTATAAGCCTTCAACCGCTTTCTATAAAATCGTTTCATAACACTTTTCATTCCCCAATTAATTAGGTCCGGCTAATATAAATATTTTCCTTTAACCTTAAATCATAGTAACTGTTAAACTTTTATAGAAAACCTATTATTTAATAAGGCATACGAAAAATCACATCTCACGACGTGACCTTAAATAGACATATGATTCACTAGTGGTTTGCCTTTTTATGACTGGCAAACCACCAGTGAAAAGGTACTATTTATACGAATTAATCGATTTGGATACTTTCCATTTATTATCTTCACGTACCAAAGTTACAAGATCAGTCTTAGTGAAGCTCTCAAATTTTAAAGTCACCTTGGCAACCATATAATCTACAGTCTCCTCGATGATGTCGGTAGTTACTCCACAGTTTAGTTTCTCGCCCTTTTGTTTTTTCAAAGGTTTGATCAACGCTTCACGGCTATGGGTCTGTGCATTTGCCGATTGAATCTTTTGGTTGAAATCTTCTGCAAATAATTGCTCTACTCCTGCTGACTCTCCTTCGGTAGTCACCGCAACATAATGCTCAAGAGCGAAGTCTGCTGTAGAAAGGTTAACGTTTGCTTTTGCTGATTTGGAACCTGATCCCTCAGCTGCCATAGCGAAAGTGGATACTGCGATTAAAGCTGCTGCTGCGAATGTTTTTACTAATGAGTTCATAATGTCTTTATTTTATTGTGTTAGTTCTTTTGTTCTTATTTGTTGACTCAAAACTACAACACAATATGCCCCTAGCCTATGGGCTTTAGATTAACGGACAGGAAAATTCGGTGAATGAAGGAAATAGGGAGGTGAAATATTTATCTATTTCTTATTCAGGTTATGGTTTCCCGTAGCATAGCTACTTAAATGCGCGGTAAATTTGTTTAATCAAATACTCAAAATACTCATGATTAAACAATTACTAATTCCTATTGCATTCGTTAGCATGTTTGCAACGAGCCAGGCACAAGAAACAAAGAAAGAAGCTGAAAAAACAAAAATGGATCTTTTCGTCTCAAAAACAGGAACTATCACCAAGTTTGTAGAGACAAAACTTCCAAAACTAAAAACGACATACAATTCTTGTGAAACAAAAATTCGTAAGATAATAAGTGGCAACGCAATAGGGTACTTTTATCAAATCGAAAAACAAGGGCAATATGGCGACAAGGTTGCTTCTATCGAATACAGTGATCTAATTGAAATATTAAAAGCTCTCACTGCATTAAAAGATCAGGTAAACAATGATATTGCGTCAAATCCAGACTATCTAGAAAATAAGTTTATCACCGTCGACGGGTTTCAAGTTGGCTACTACGTAAGTAAAGGAAAAGCTACTTGGTATATTAGGCTCGAACAATATGGATCTGACGCTACATTATTTATTGATCAAAGTGAGAGCATTGAAACAGCTTTTGCGAATGCAAAAAGTAAAATGGACGAACTTAAAAAATAAACCATACTACTTAAAAAATATCGGGTTCATACAATTAAAACCTAATAATCATGGATAAAATAACGATTTCTAATTGGGTCGACTTTAACAGAAAGACCCCCAAAGGCCGCCGAACACTAGTAGAAAAACTAAAAAAACCTAAGATAAAACCAGAAAATTCTGAGAGTGGTGGCGACTATTGGACATCAGCGGTAAGCTGTATTAGTAGAGCATTTGCTACCGGCAACAACATTGAAATAGGTGAAAAGATTGATGAACTAGTAGAGAAAATTGAAAACAGGGAAGCTAAAATAACCAAAAACATGTTTCAAAGAAACATTCATACCTTCAAAAATTCGAAGAATTCGACTTTGGACAGTTAAAGCCAACAAAGTTTCAATTTCAAAAACGATCAAAAAAACAATCTATTGTTGTGTTGAAAAAACTACCATTATACGCGAAACCAAACCACGTTTTTCTTTTTGAAGATAATGGTGTAAAAAAAATTGGTGCTATATGGTTTGTCGCCAAATTAGATGGTTTTACGAAAGACGAACTGTCAGTGATTACAGACTTATTGTACCGTTATCTGGAGCTAAACTATTCTGATAGTTTTGAAGTGGCTGCCAATTTCTGTATAGCTTTTGACGTAAGCACAATCAATATTTTATCCTATGCGCAGTTAGAAAATAAAAAAGTAAAATCTCCATTGATCGAACTAGTCAATGAAATCAACCAATATATCTAAACGATCGCCAACACTCATATAAAAATGTTTCATACAGAGTTTAAAATATTAAACTCTGTATGAAAAACAGAGACTAATCTATGTTGTTGCCGAGCATTAATAACCTTTCGTTAGATTGATTTAAAATATTTAAAATCGTCGCAGAATCTTCTTTATTTAGCCAAACATAGGACCGATCATCATATTGGTCCAATTGCAAATAAAATTTCCAATCTCCAGGCATAGAATAACATCCGGCCTTAAAGCCAGTCCGGCTAACAAAACTCACCTCGGTATAATGCTCGGGAAATGAATTAAAGACGACTGTCCTCATCATATGAATTGATTTGATCAATCCTTCTAATTCATCTTTATCCAAAGAGCCAAGCTTACTTTCCGTTTGATTTAAATAACTGTCATAATACTCATATTCAAAACGAATCGCCTGTTCTCTATTTTCATTTATTAAATCCTTGTAATGTACGACTTGTATCTTTAAAGATTTGACCTCTCCAATGGGAATAAACTGTTTACTCATTAAAGTTCCCGATTTCCTGGAGAAACTCTCAGCATTGCCGCGTTGCCTTTCTTGTTGCATGGTATTTTTTTTATAAGTTTACATTAAGTATTGTGCCGCTCTATAATTGAACCAATTGTCTAACAGATTGCTGATATTCCATAAAGGCATTTGCAAATGCCTCCGTAGCTTCGTAGTTGCTGAATTCGTATTCCTCATTGACCCCTGTGACTGTTCGTAATTTGATTTCACCATAACGTACCACTGGTATTTGATAATTCCCAGTGAATCTCTTATCTCTGCTACCATCTTTATTGACTTTAGCCCAAGTCATATCAATTGTCTTTGAATCAGCTGGCACGCCTTGTGTTTCAGTAAAGCGTACAGCATGTTGATGAAGGCTAATTTCGTCCAAACCAATAATGGCAAACTCCTTGGTTTTACTGTACATAATGATGAAACTCGGATAGATATAAAGATCTGCCCCATTAGCATTCTGAAAATACAAAGCCTTTACTTCTGACTTAAATTCAGGAATTGACTTCAATCCGAAACGTACGTCTGTCCTACTTACTACAGTACTGGCTGATGAACGGGTAACAACACGGTCTTCATAGTGGGCACTTGTCACATCCCAGATCTTATGGCTCTTTGATAGAGTAAGGAAGCTCGATACCAACGCGTCATATTTCTGTTTTAACTCAATTTCAAAATCGACCTTCAGATCAACATAAGATGCTTCTATTTGTTCATGGGTCTGATTGATCGCCTCCTGTTGAGCAGTAAGATCGTTGTTCAATCGCTCGGGTACAGATTTATTGATCAATCCATAAATCAAAAGATAGCTTATCAATTTTTTATTCTTGGTGGATTTGACCGCAGCATTGATCTCCGCGAGATCCTTTTCCAAGGATAGGCGTTGTTCCCTAGCAAGTAGAATTGCCTCTTTTATACCTTGCATATCCTGACTCGTTATTTCATGGATATCAGCACTAAAAATATTACCGCGATGCTGGTTTTGTTCTTCTATTGGAGAAATAGCTGGCACTAACGCAGGGGACGGAGGCAATACGGTTGGCGAATGCTGCTGGGAGCCACCACCAGAAAGCTTTTGCCTATTATAAATTCCCAACGCAGGTATTCCCGCATTTAAATAGGTACCTGAGCTCCCAAATGTCATACTTGCTCCCTTTATGCCTATTGAAGTTGAGATCCCGCTCTTACTAAAATTCAGATGTACTCCGGGAATGATCTTTACACGTCTTCTAAAATTCCAAGCCATGGTTTTGTATTTAAGTTGTTTCAGTTAATAATTGGATACAAAGTTATATCACCACAGGAGCTTGTTTTTACGGTTTCCCATAAAGACTAACTGTTTTTGCCTTAAGTCAATTAACATGATAGCTAACCTATTTTCTACTTACGGGAACCCGTAAATTTCTCAAAAGGACTCTCTTTAACTTTGGTCATAATCAAATATTATTAACATGATGGAAAACGATCTACGACTCAAACTGGAGCAGCTACATCAACGTGTAGGCAACCTTAAAGATCAAATCAGTACCGAAGAAGCAACCAAGAATGCTTTTGTAATGCCCTTTATCCAAATTTTGGGATACGACATATTCAACCCAACGGAAGTAATACCTGAATTTATATGTGATATAGGGACTAAAAAAGGAGAAAAGGTAGACTATGTCATTAAGAAAGATAACGAACCGATATTAATCATTGAATGTAAGCATTGGAAGGAAACCGCAGACGCACACAATTCACAGTTGCACCGTTATTTTCATGTTTCAAAAGCAAGATTTGGCGTGTTGACGAATGGACATATCTATAATTTTTATGCTGATCTCGAAAAACCGAATATCATGGATGAGAAACCATTCTTTACCTTGGATCTCAACAATCTCAAAGATTCTAACATCAAGATCCTGGAGAAGTTCACCAAAAATGGTTACCACCTAGAGGGAATACTGGATTCCGCAGAAGGACTAAAATATATCAAAGCGATCCGAAAAGAGTTTGAAAAGGAACTTCAGGAGCCATCAGATGAACTAGTCAAACTTTTGGTAAACAGATTTTTCGACAAGCCGCTGATCGCTTCCAGAATGGCTGCTTTTAAAGAATACACCAAGAAAGCCCTTTCATCATCTATCAATGAATCCATCAGCTCAAGATTGAAAACTGCTCTAAGTATCAATGAGACGATACCACAAAAAGCGACTGCTGAAGTGGCGCCCATTGACGAGAACATCAGTACCGAGATCAAAATAATTACAACGGAAGAGGAAATCGAGGGATCACAGATAGTAAAAGCGATCTTGCGTGAGCATGTCCCCGCCTCTCGTATAGCTTTTCGCGATACGCAATCTTATTTTGGTATCCTACTCGATGACAATAACCGCAAACCCTTGGCTCGATTACACTTCAACTCGACTAATAAATATCTTGAAGTATTCCCAGAAGGTAAGGACAAAGGTGTTAGAAAGCTGTTAACCTCCCTGGATGAAATCTATAATTACCGGCAAGAAATAACAGATACACTGAAAAATTATGAGTAATACATGCTTTAATTATAATTATTCTTTAACTATCGCTTGGGAGCAAGACTCTTAAGCGATATATCTTTTTATAGTACCTCAAGCGAACTCATAATCGCACCGAAAAAATAACATCCAAAAACCATGAAAAGAAGATATGTAAGTGGACTGATATCACCGGGTAAGAAAATATTTAAAGACATCTTCCATGGAACAAGTAACCAAACGCAGGCAAAGAAGTTCCCTTTGTGGCAGATCCTTTTGTCCAGCTGTATTATGTTGTTTGCCTTTGTATTCGCTAACAACCTGCTATCTGGATTGATCTTGGCTTCAATCTCTTCGCTGTTTATCCCCCCAACTGAGGCCAAATGGGAAAACATGCTACGAGTAAAATTGGACTCTAGGGTAAAACTCTTTATCACGGTGCTTCTTATTGTCTTTTCAATCCCTGTTAGTATTGCCAGTCATCATTTCCAATTACAAAAAGAAAAGGAAAAAGCACAGCTGGAGCTAGCTGCACAACAAAAGAAAGCATTGGAGGATAAGAATGAAGCTGTACGGAAGGATAGTCTAAACTATTATTTAAAACTGCTGGCAGCCCCTACTAAAAATATTGAACGATCGCTAAGACTGATTGATCGTGCAAATACATTTGCCAAGTTTGGCGATGAAATAGATCTGCTATCCAACAAGAGAAATACCTTACGATCCAACCAGATTGATCTATTTATCAAACAAGGCAATTATAGCGATGCGCTAGGAAAGCTGGATAACTTGATAGCCCACAATAAGGACGCTGACCATTACTACAGGCGAGCTATATGCTATCAAAAATTAAAGCAACCACAGGCAGCTGTCAACGACCTCAACAGAGCGATGGAGCTTGGGTCAACTGCAGCCGAAAAATTGTATAATGTAATCAATCCCTTAAGGAAGCGAGTGATTGGTTATGTGACAAGATGCTGTGATGGTACTACATCTGACGCACGAGGTCGAGGGGCCTGCTCCTGGCATGGTGGTGTATGCAACTGGAATGATCCCATATATGAAGAATACAGACAATATGAATAAGGAAATATTTGAAAAGAAACCGCTCATCAAGAAAAGTCTCTTGCAAAGTTGGTTCAAGCAAGAGCCGGATGAGAATTGTGTAATTGAAATGAATAACCTCTTTGCAAATAAACCAATAGAATCGGTCAGCATTCATGACATGGAGCTGATCGTATCAAAGTATGGCACCGAGGTATACAAAAGCTTCGGGTTGAATATGGAGGAATTTTATATCACCTATATCAATGAATGCTGTAAAAATGGGATCATCAGTGAATTTGAATTAGATAACATTAAACATTTACAATCTTTGTTACTCATAGCCGATCATACAGCAACATATTATCGGCAAAAATTAGGCATTGATGTGATCGATAGAGAATACATTAAACTACTTAAAAACTCTATGTTGGATAACAACGACTTTGCTCATTTCAATAAATTAGTTCAGTTTTTTGACATCGGTGATACCATACTCAAAGGAATAAAAGATAAAAGGAATACACAATTCGTTGATTCGCTGGCCAAGCCTTTTATCGCAAAAAAAAGAATATCATACCGTGAATTTCATGAGCTAGAGCAGTCACTAGAGATACGTAACATCAAGTTTCCGGCTCATAGTAAACAAATGCTCAATAAATATCTTTCCTACTGGAAACTTGAGAAAGAACCTCTCCAGCAATGGGGTACAAATCAAGAGATTATAAAAAATGAAATATGCTTATACGAGGAAAGCAACATCGACTGGTTTGAATTGCGTTCAGATCGGGGCTATTCAAGTTATAAGTTTATAAAAAGAGGGACCATAGTGATGACAAACAAAAAAATGTACTTTTTTGCTTCGGATTCCTCTTCTAAACTCGCCTACACACAAATTGCGAATGTCCTAGCCCTGCCCGACCAAGTGTTGATCAAAAAGTATAAAGGTAAAGAACCTAAACTGGTATCAAAGAAAGACCAGGTCATATTTGAGATTATGATGAAAAAAATATGGAATGCCCATCTAAGCCAGAACTGGCCGAGCTAACTGTTTGCCATAAAGTCTTGAATATGTAATTTCGATAAAAAAAACGGTCTGTTATTGTGAGATAGCAGACCGTTTTAGTTTGCCAATGATTGAATACTCAGTCTAGTTTAGGATTATCGTATACATTCCAAAGACCCAAGCGATTTGAGCGCGCATAAGACTGACCTGCAACAAACTGGGATTCATACCGCACATTGGGTGGTACAGTCATTAATAGCGCATATCCATTTTTGATCATCTCAGCATTTATAAATGTATCGTTGAGATAAGCGTACGCCAACGTGCGACTATAACGGTCTAGCGAGTCCACATCATATTCCAATCGGATCTCCTTATTCAGAATCAAGCTATCTAGATAACGTTTGGATTTTATTCCAAAAGGATGCTTTTTTTTGTGAAAAGCATTTCGATCCTCAGGAGCGTCGATTCCGATCAGCCTAATCTTCACATTATTGCCGCGATTATTTTTAGCCCAGAAGGTGTCTCCATCAACTACTTTAAATACCCGTACCGCATCTGAGTAAGGAAGATTACTTTTTTCCAAAAAGCCGAAAGACCTGAAAGTCTGTTCGGATTGCGCGCAGCTCATTAAAAAAACAAGCAGAAAAAACAGTGCGATTATGCCCAGTTTGATCATTACATTTACCCACTTTTTCATCCTGCCTATAACGTTTTGAGGAATTGTTCAAACTCCTGATAAAACTGTTCTTTTGTATTCACTGCCTGAATAACCTTAACATTGGCACAGCCACTATCTTTAAGCCATTTCTCCCAGATAACCTTGATGATCTGAAAATCAGTAGGCTGTTCTTTAGCGGCACCGCTTGGATCCAATGAACGGTCAACAAGTTCAGCAATAAAGATGTTCACGTCTTTGAGGTTAAAATCAGTTCTATTGATTGCATAGGTGGAATCGGATTGTATAAAAGCGGCTAAGTCTCGCTTACCGCTCGCATTGTAATCTTTACGGATCTTGGCTACAAGTTCTGATCCCAGTCTATAGCCCCTCCCCTTATTAGTGCTCTCAATATAACCGTCTGTCAAAAGCAGCAGGACATTCGTATTTTTCTTATCGACAATGATCTTATTGCTCCCATCTATTCGTTTTGGAGAAACATCTACCAACGAACTTTTAATCGTTTCGTTAAAGTAATTCCAAACATCTGCACCGGATGGATTTTTCAATGCATAATCATAGACCCGATTTACCTCATCCGTAAAGACTTCTACATCACCTTTCAGACCTTTGCGGATATAACTGGCCCGATCTAGCTGGTTGTTAGAAAACTGATTAAAATCAATAGTCATCTTCTTTGGATCGAATGATGAAGTATTTAATATTCCACGGTTGATAAAATCAAGTTTATAAACATCTAATTGTCCGGAACTTCGATTGTGAAGCTTTAATAGGTCATCACTATGACTGACAATATCTTGGATCAAAACAGTATCATGGATTGGTTTCGGATATAAGTGTGTACTGATCCTATTGGATAGATCCGGGGCAATAATGATATTGTAATCTTTGAGTATTACCTGCTGCTTTTTGGAGTCATTATTCCGGCAACTGGAAAGCAAGAATAGTATAAATAATCGTGGTAAAATATAGGATATTTTCATTGGAATAGCGGTTAATTAAATGCTGCAATATCTTCAAGTAGTTCATGTTTAATATCAGACTGTAGTCCCAAATCGGAAAGCCAAGCTTCGCATTCACCTACAGCCTCACGGGTTTTGGTCTCCGCCTTTAAAATTGCATACACCTCGTATAGGTATTTACTCCAACCTTCCATATAAATATTGACTCGGTTTTCCATCTCGGCTTTGGAAATAGGCAGCTTATCATTGTCAATCTGGCTCTTGTAAATCTGTCCAATATTACTGATCCGTTCTTTGAAAGTGAGCAGTTGATGTTGCAAAGTTCCTACTCGTTCGTTCTGCTGAATCGGAAGCTGCTGAATCTGACCTATCTTTTCATCTTTGCTCACTTGCAACGTAAATAGTTCAGCTTGTATGGTATCGTTCTCCAATTGGATCTTATTGATCTGATCCTGGTACTCACTGATCTCTTTCTGGTGGCTCTCGACAATATGTTTTGTCTTCTGCTGTTGAAAAGAAAGGTTACGTTCATTGACCTGACCCATTAATTTTTCGAAAAAGAATCCAAAAAGAAATACACCCAGCGCACCAAGGATAAATACAAGCCAAAAATTGCTATCTCCAAGTACATTTGACAGTGACAGCCGTTGGTCTGTCTTATTGGTCAGCAATTCTATATCATTGATATTTTTTGAAACTTTATAGGCAATAAAAATATCAACAACGAGGATAAGAATAATTCCCAAATGGTTCACGAAAGCCATTTTGATCTTCTGAATAATACCATGTTGCTGGACTTCCTTATTTTCAATGACATCAAAAAGATCTTTAAAAACTTTGTACATACCCAATGCCAGCGGAATAGCCACAAACAAAAAGAGAAATAATATACCGCCCATCCCTTTCTCCCCTATCTTAGTAATAGCATGTGGATTAAAGACTTCGGGCGATTGTGTATTTGCTGAGCCTAGCAACATCATTTCATTAATCTCTTCTTTCGAGAAAATAAAGATATAGGCCACAGAGGAGTAAAAAACAAATATATACAAAGCCAGTAATAGCGTCGTACCTGCTAGGATTGACATGATAGGTTTATTGACTGCAGGCTTTACAAACTCAATTTCCAATTCTTTGATCTTTTGTTTCAAGGCAATGATCTTACTTTCGATAAAGGGGATTCTCGTATTATTATTCGAGGTAATTTGAAGACGTTTCTCTTCAATTTTTGCGGTCAAAGTATTGATATCCGAATCGAGATTTTGCTTGTCTACCGTTGCATTGCCCTTAATTTTTTCAATTTCCTGTTCTGTACGAAATTCCATATTGGTCGAACTCACTTTCTGCTGTTCGTCAATGCGCACTTTCAAACGATCTTTTTTCTCTGCGATAACTTCAATTTCATTAATGAAATTGGAGTACAGACTATCCATGGCCTGGTGAAGAATCTGATGGTCGCCATTGTTTTCTTTGGCGCGGTTATAGCCGCTCTGCTTGACCAGATCCTTATCAAAGGCCCCTACTTCAGAGGCAATGATATTATCCAGTACATCCTTGAACTCTTTTAGAGACTGCTGTTGGAAACTGAGTTCTCCTCCAGATGATATAGTATACCGGGAAGTATGGTTTTCGGATTTAATTTGCATAGGTGTTTCTATTTGTTCAGATGCTATAATATCTTCCAATGATTCACCGTTATTGATCCTTATAGCTCGCGTACGAATCCCGTGAAAAGTATCAGTAAGCTCAGTAATGGTCTTTGGATAATTGGTGACGATGACGCTTACATGATTATTGCTTTTGGAGTTGTTACTCCAGTTATAGGAGCCAGTGATAGCAACGGCTTGGTCAATCACACAGAATTTCTGATTCATGATCCCCCAGCCAACATTCTTGACCTTGGTCACCTCTGCGCCCTGTTTTTCCAAGAGTGAAAAGTCGAGCTTTTCATTATCCGGCTGATCGGATATAATAATAGAAACTTTTACATGGCGATCGAGGCATCCTTGAACCGTTGCAAACAGTTCATTATCGGTAAACCAGGCCATCGCTATCAAGACTTCGGTTCGGGCTTTAGAAAGTTCTTGCCTAACGCGTTCATAGATAACTCTACTATCGGAGAGCGTATCTTGGATCAATTGATCTGTATTCATAGTGTTTTTCAGTTAAATACGGTTATATGACTTTGCTGATGTTTGTTGATTCATCGATTCAAAACTATCAAAAACCGTAAAGGAGATTTTACGGTTTCCCGTAAAGGCGTAATTAAGAATTGGTAGGATTACTCTTTGTGCAAAACTTAATATAAAAACAACAATGAGAAGGAAGACTTTGCGAGGCTTTCAGTATATTTAGCAGCACATGACAACCAAAATTAGATCTTGATAAAATGAGTTCAAATGTTCCTATTGTTCGACAAATATCCTGGCCCGCATTTGCAATTGTATTTGCGATAACCTTGGCTTTTTTATTTGCTTTCGAATATATCTTTCAGACGGATGATGTTTTCATCGGCGTCATTATCTTTTCCATTTTAGCAATTGTATTGCGAATGACTGTCCCCAGAAGCCATCGAAAAGGAATGAAAGTACTCAAACAAAACGACTTTGAAACGGCAATAGCACATTTTAAAAAGAGTGTTGATTATTTTACAAGAAACAAATGGGTGGATAGATACCGTGTAATTACGGTATTGAGTTCTTCAAAAATGTGCTACCGGGAAATGGGACTCTGTAATATCGCATTTTGTTATTCACAGACAATGCAGGCGGAAAAAGCGAAAGCACTCTACGAAGAAATTCTTGAAGAATACCCCGACAATGGAATCGCTTACTATGCGCTAAATTCAATCAATACGTTTTCGAATAAAAATAATGAACTAAGCTAAGTAAATATCCAGTAACATCCGTACAGATAAAATATGGCTTATTTAACGATCTGCTTATTCTATTATCGTATGGGAGATCAACGGGACCTTTTGCTTCCAGACACCCTTGACATTAAAACGATGCCCTGAATTTTTATTTTTTATGGTAAAGGTATAATTGCAACTCCGCTCAAGGTAAGTAAATTCACCGCGAACAGATAGGCTCCGATGGGGTTTGAGAGCTAATGTTTGGCTATTTCCCGGTTTGATATAATTTTCAAAGGTCTCCCCTTTGACATAGAGGACTTTCCCCTGCCAATGACTAACATCATCTATCAATACTTCATCCATAAAAATGCTTGCATCGTTTTTATTGATCCAGTCAAAAGCACCGTAGCTGTTACTCGAAAATTCAGAGCTGTATTTGACGTCTTTAAAGATTTCAAGCGTCTCTACATTTTTCTCCTGATCCGAATCATTTCTTACTGTCAGAGAACTGCACCCTTCACCGCTAACATATATTTTGCGACTACCTTCTATTTCTTTAATTTCCTTATTGATCAGTTCGTATTCATCACCCCTAGATTGGCTAAAACTTATTTCATCCTGTCTATCGGACGATTGGATGCCTATCACAAAATTCCGCGGCTGGTCACTGAAATTTTCTTGCAGCGTGAGCTTTAGCTCATTGCTGGCCGTTTTTTCCAAGGTTAACCATCCCGCTTCAATTTCAACGGTCCCCGCACTTTCCAATTTGAGCGCATTGCCCATCGAATCTTTCAAGATCTCACCTGTAAGTGCATCTTTGACATAAGAAACAGCCCATTTATCTGCTTTGATAGGAATGATATCATCTGTAAAACCCGTATTTAAGGTTAGACTCTTAAGGTCCTGCGCGATTAGCCCTTCTTTGGGAGTAACGTCTTCTTTGGAACAGGAATTGAATATGAACAAGCTAAATGACAACGCAAGGAGAGAGAAGATGGATATTGGCTTTGAAGACTTTTTCATACGAATTGATTATTTGGATAAGCAAGTTGATCGAAAATTTATCTGTAAAAAAATAATGCAATTTAGCTCCTTTTCTAAAACAGCTATAAGAACGAGATATGCCAATAATAAAGAAAGGCTATCCTCCGATAGCCTTTCTCTTTTCATAAAATTAGTTAACATATAGCGCTAAATATCCTGAATGCATTGGATATTTTTATGTAACGAAAAATATAATTCCTGCTATAAATCCGTCCATACAAACCTAGTGCAATACAATAACGATCCTTTACGGGAAACCGTAAGGGGTAAAAATATTTTTATATAAAGCCCAGTTCCTTACAATGGGCCACCAGCTGTTCATTTTTGGTAAAGCCGAGTACATCTTTCATCAGGTTGAGCCGTTTCTCGATGCTACTGAGACTTGATGGTCGAATATCACGCTGCTGTAGGTATTCGGGCATCTCCTTTTGGGATATTCCTTCATAGAGCAATTTGACGATATGAAGGTCAAATTGGGTAAACTCGTGCGAATTCTGTTCCTGTATAAACTTCTTGCTATCGGGCGACTGATACGTACGGTGCTGATAAACCGTCTGGAGTGCCTCGCGCAGATGCTGACCGTCCCGACGAGCTTTGCGTACAAGTCCATCAATCTGATTATCTCGAAACATCTCATTGATCAGTGCCGACCGGTCTTTAGCGGTCAACACAATAACCTTGATATCGGGTTGTACCATCTTAACGGCTTTGATCAGCGAAAGACCATCTTTGATCTCCTGTGGGCTATCGTCGTCTTCAAATTCGATATCGGTGATCAACAGATCATAGGATTCGCCATCTCGGATGGCATTTTTGATCCAGGTAAGGGCATGATCACAATAGTACACGTATTTGGTATTGTGAATACCCAGGTCGTGCAGGGTCTTCTGCACTGAAATGTTGGCTATCTCGTGGTCTTCGGCAATGAGTACTTTTTTAAACATACATTATTGTCTTTTTATTATAGAGGGATATTGGTCGTAATGCTGAGCCCTTTTCCCGGTTCACTGACAAAGATAATTTTGCCACCGAGGCTTTCAATACGGGAAACCGTATTTGCCAGACCTTTTCCCTGAGATTTTTCGGCGGGCATCCCAACACCATTATCTTTATAATATATAGTGAGTTGCTGATCTATTTTTTCAAAGCGTACCACAACTTGCTCAGCCTGGCTATGCTTCTTCATATTGACCATAAGTTCCTGCAGCACATGCTTTACCTCTTCTTTAATACGCTTACTAACATCAATCCATTGCTCAGCATCGTTACCAGCGATCAGTACACGGCGATGGTCTGCAGCAAAAGACTTGAGCAAGGAGGCCAGCTGTTCGTTGTACGGTATCTCAGTGATGGTCTGCTGTTCAACATTATGCGAAATATCACGTGACTGATGGTACATATTTTCAAGTTTGTCGAGTACACCGTCACGATCCACATCTTCGTTATGTTCAATCTCGGACATGACACGATAGATACCATTGGCAACAACATCATGGATCTTTTTGGACAGATGGAGTTGTGTTTCTTTGACCTTGTTCTCTGCCTCGAGTTCGAGCCGTTGCTTGCGTCGTTTGTACCAGAGAGTACCGCCACCAGCAACTAAAATCAGAAGGAATAAACTTGCACCGGTAATGACACGCTGTCTAATGAGGCGGTTTTGTTTTTCAGCATTTTCTTTTTCTAACCGTAGGTTTTCGGCTTTGTTTTTTTCTACTTCATAACGGATCAGGGCAAATTGATTTTTGGCTGCAGCACGGGCTTGCTGGATGCTGTCAGAAAGTACTTTGTATTGATTAAAATAGTCTACAATAGAATCCGATCGAACAACCTTGATAATACGTCCTAACGCCTTTAACTCATCATCAGGACTCTTGATTTTTCTTGCTATAGAATATTGATTTTGGGCATAAAATAAGGAGGAATCACGATCTAAGGCATAATAATAATCAGCTAAGTGGGCGTAGCTCGAATTTTGTCCCCATAAATCATTTAACTTTTTACGTATAGAGTAAGCCTCTTTATACTTTTCAAGGGCATTATAGTTGGGATCATTTTGCCACATTGCTTGTGCATAGTTCGTTAAGACCCTCGCATAGGAAGAACTGTTTCGCTTTTCATTTTTTAATATTTGTTTATAAATAGAAATTGCCTTATCAAATTCCTTTTGATCCTGATAAGCTTTAGCGATATTATTTATATAGATTTTTGAGGTAGAGGTATCATTTGAATATTTTACTGCAGCTTCATAGAAACGTGTAGCTCGTTTATAATCCTTAAGTTGATAAGTTGATATTCCTAAATTATTAAAATTTGAACTTAGGTAAGGATGATGCTCTTTATTATCGATATTTAGAAATCTTAAGGCGTCTAACGCCGTTTCTTGTCCCCCAAAATAATCACCTTCGTCAGTCAAGGTAATGGCCATATTAACTAAGCATTTCGCAACCCCTAGACTATCCCCATTTTCTAAAAAAACATCTTTTGCTTTATCAAAGTAATAAAAGGAACTATCCACCATTCCCTCGTCCATAAATTTATAAGCTTTATCAAATTCAGGATTTTGAATTATCTCTTTCTTTTGAATGCCGCTTGTGCACGAAAAGAATATTGAGAGGAAAATATAAAGGCCAAAATATTTCAAGACAGGATAATTTTATTCTAAAATATCAAAATAAAATGATGAAACAAAGAATTTAAGCCCAAAAAGAAAAGGCAGAATAATCTGCCTTTTACATATATAAACTCTATTTACCTTTTGGTGGCCGAACTTGTCCTACATCTCCTCCATCACCATCAGTGGGATCGTCAATACCCATTGTCTGTACCGTCGAATGATCAGGGTTTGGTTGCGAATTAGAAGGTTGACCGATTCCAAACAAAAAATATAATATTAAACTCCACATAATTCAAAAAATTAGAATGTAAAACCTTGGTAGGTCCGCATGCTTCGTGCACAGGATTGCTACATTGATTTCAGAAGGCCTTCTGATTTTTTTGGGAAGTGAGAGTGTCAATCGCGGGAGGCAGAAGCTGCTTCCCAAACCGGCTAATGTCTACCGCGAGATCTTCTCATTGTGAAATCTGTTTAGTATCTTAGCCTCATAAACTAATCGACTATCATCTGATTTCGAAAACAAAGTTATAGCTGTTAAAACCCTTTTTATCAAACGTTTCCAATGCTTCATAACATTTCAAAATGTTTCAGAAATTTTCAACGGTTTTCCAAAATTTTCCAAATAATCAAGATGGTTTTTAAGATGTTTTTGAGTACGGTTTCCCGTATTTTCCAATAATGAATACATGTTAATTTTGGAATCATGTTTGAGTATTTTCAAAAGGCTGTAAGAGACGGCTACCTAGATTTAAAGGAGAACAGACGGCTTGATTTCTCCCGCGAATGGCCTTCGACAGGAGATCTTAAGAATTGGGCTACACAATGTTTTGATAAAGGATTATCAACTGAGGATGAAGTCGTGTTCACCGATTTTTTCAGAGAAAAAGATGAAAAGAAACAGCAAAAGTTACTTGGTAAGTCGTTAAAAGAAATAGTAAAAGTATCGGAAACGGATAAATTCAGGGCATTAAGAAATTTTATAATTGGTGGCACAAAACGCAGTCCAGAACGAGATGTGGTAAAATTTCTCGCTATACTAATTAATTTTCAACCGCGACCTTACAATTTTGATTATTGGAATTCATTTCAACCCGAAACGACGAATTCAAGCAAACATGACTCACGTCAAGACGAAGGATCGAAAGACTTTAATGCAAATAAAGAAGATTGTATAGATGATGGCAAAGATTCTAGTTCAAATGACCTAACCAACCATGAAGAACTGCCAATTGAAACAACAATTAAGAAAGATGAAAACAATCATTCCAACGCTGCAGTTGAAGAGGAAAATAAAGAAATAGAAGAAATATTGCTACCTGAAGATGATCAGACAGTTGTTTCAGAAGAATTGGATAAAGGAGAAAAGATTACCATTCAACCAGGAAAAAAATCTTTTATTGGAAATAATAAATATGCCCTAAGATTCTCCGGGATTACTTTGCTAATTATTGCCATTTTTTTTGCAGTGCATTATTTAACGCCTGAAGAATGCATGTGCTGGAACGGAGAAAGATATATCCAGGTAGAATGTCAAGATAAAACACAGCGTTATCAAGTAATTGGATTAGATAAAGAAAAACTGGAACACTTCCGAAAAATCACCAGGCCGGACACACTAGGGTTAAAAGATTTGGGTAATATTTGGTATTCGAAGATCGACAATGAAATTGAATTTTTCACAGCTCCCGGCTTCCATCCCGTACAACCTAGACGCTCACTAAAAGCAACTACGAAATACATTTTTGAAACCTATGCTGGGCAAAAGATCGAAAATAATCAAAATAAGCAATATGGAATTATGCAAAAACAATAATCTTTTTTGCTCAGAATCAAAATATTCGGACATAAAAAAAGCCACATCTCACGACGTGGCCTTAAATAAACATATGATTCACTAGTTGTCAGCTTCTGATATGACCGAGCTGACAACTAGCTTCGGTAAATTATTTATATGCGTTCACAGAACTTGAAACTTTCCAGTCATTCCCTTCACGTACCAAAGTCACAAGATCAGTCTTGGTAAAGTCTTCAAATTTCAAAGTTACTTTAGCCACCATATAATCTGCTGACTCTTCAACAATATCGGTACTTACTACGCAATTCAAGCGCTCACCTTTTTGTTTCTTTAAGGATTTAACCACTGCTTCACGGCTATGAGACTGTGCATTTGCCGATTGGATCTTTTGATTGAAATCTTCAGCAAACAATTGCTCTACTCCTGCCGACTCTCCTTCGGTTGTTACCGCAACATAGTGCTCTAAAGCAAAGTCTGCTGTTGAAAGGTTAATGGTTGCTTTTGCTGATTTTGATACTGGTCCTTCAGCTGCCATAGCGAATGTAGATACTGCGATTAAAGCTGCTGCTGCGAATGTTTTTACTAGCGTTTTCATAATGTCTTTATTTTATAGTGTTAGTTTATCTGTTCTTATTTGTTGACTCAAAACTACGACACAATATGCCCCTAGCCTATGGGCTTTAGACCAACGATCAGGAAAACTCGGTGAATGGCGGGAATGGGGAGGTGAAAAATTAATAAAATTTAAAAAGGGACAAAACTTTCCTTAGCCAGTTTTTAGAACTTCCATTATCGATTAACTCTAAATGCTCTTTAACTGCAATGGAAATCATGTTTAAATTGGGAAATGTATATATGTAAGCTTTTAAATCGGATTTGGTAGTTATCCTTTCAAAAGTTGGTAAGACTTTATTTTCGATAATAACTTTCAATTTATCCGCTCTTTCTTCATCGGACATCGGGCTATCTAAACTTAATGTCCGAATCATAAGTAATTGTTCGGTATATTCATCTGCAGTCCCTAGACGTTTGGAAACGTGCATCCTAAGCCCATTCAATTCAAGATCATTTATGATAAAACCATAATCAATATAATAGCTATTCGTATACTGTGACCTACTGATAAAGAGCAGTTTATTTATTTCGGAGTTTTTTAAAATCCAGGTATTTTTTGTGTTAACAAAATCGTGAGGTAACAGGATTTGATCAAGCGCTTGCTTAAATTTTATCGTATCCATAATTATTAGTAAGCTAAAATTGGAATAAATCTTTCTTTAAATTAATAAAAAGCTAACTATTCATGATTTGTCGACAACCAATATTGAAAATCAACATTAATTCCATTGGGATTAACATCCTAGCCAGCGCTACTTTTATATTCCATATTATCAACTATATACTTAACATTAATACTATGTCCTTTATAAGAAGATAATTTAGTAACAAATCCTCTCACATATCGATTTTTTTTATTCTCTGTCTCAATCCTCACAGCTTTTTCCCTTTCACCAGTAGTTCCCAACCCATTAGATATCGCTTACATCTATTTTATCCCCATTTTTTGATAGAAAAAACGACACTCCTCACTCACCAACCTCGACACGTTGTTATTAACATTTATATTTTCCCCTTTTGATTGCCTTAATTTGCCAATCATTGTTATATAGCCTTGTAAAAGTTCATCTGGAGCTGTATTCTGATGATCCATCACTCTTTTGATTATTTCACCATTTTTAACAAAAGATATCGCGTAATGTACAGATGCACCAGTGCCACCACCAATATATTCGGACTTTAATAAATTTAGATCCAAATGATTAAAACCAAGAAAAATATCTTTACCAAGATCCTGATTAACCCAATAACTCGTAAGTTGATCCTCACTATTTTTATAATAGAAATAACCTTGTTTATCAAAGTAAAAGGATTCATCTACGCACTTATATCCCTCTCCTAGATACAGTTTAGAGATAATAACTCCATCAAAATAAATATTTTCCGCAGTTTTTGGTCTGACATAAGCGACGTCATATTGCATATTTAGATCAAAGAGGACCAAACTATCTTTTGTTAGATTTTTTATTAAGTAAGTATGCCAACCATTTCTTTCGAGGTCCCAAATCCGCAAAGAATCGTTTCTAATGTCGAAATTTGTCACTGATCCAGTGGTCATACCATCACAAACATTGGATTCATTTTTTCTATAAAATGCACATGCCATTTTACAGGAATCATTTTGAAACTCAAACCCACAGTTATCACGAACTTTTGAAATGACTCTTCCTGTTCCAATGTTGGGCAAGCCAGAAGTATCAAAAACCCAATTACCTTGTATATTGTTAATTGGTTCTTCCTTTTTTTTGAATCCACACGAAACAGTTAATACACCAATAACCACACTAAAAATAAATACAAAACGATTCATCAGCTGATAAATAATACTTTAGGCATCGTTTATTCTGTACTTTATAAGTCTATCACCTATCACCATATCCGAATAGCCTTTCCCTTTCAATTCCAAATCGTTTTCTATTAAATCGATAGCATGCCCAATATCAAAAAAGCAAATATATTTAATACCATCTTTTTCATAGATAATATCATTATCTGTTTCCTCATCACTTAAAATTTTAATTTCTGCTAATAGATCTATTTCACCTATACAATAAATTGCAAAATCCCGCACATCTGTATCTAAGGGCAAACCTTCTTTCAATAAAAGTTCATCCATTCGCTCTGGATTTACTAAAAATTTAATAGTTTCTAAAACATTCATAACATTTAAAATCTATCACCTATAGGTTATTTTACGTGTAATGACCTGATCGGTTTTATTTCGTTTTTTATTCTTTCTTGTTCGTTTTATCCAATTTGCTTTATTATCGTATTTATAGCTAAATTTATAGGTTTCCGTATCCACAGCATCGCCATATTCGTTATACTGGTATTTCGGATTTTTAACGGTATAGTCGATAAGACCTGTTGAGGTGCTTATTGTCTCATTCTGAGCATTTACTATTGATGTATAAACAGTGTTACTCGGATAATCATACTTAGCTGCTTCATAGCCATATTTCCCTTCATCTATTACTAATTTGATCGGGTTGCCTTTCTCATCATTTAAGTACTCCATTTCTTTATAAATATCTGTCGCACCTTCTGTTTTGATCTGTTTAATCAAAAAATTATTTTGGTCATAGTGGTATGCTACAACAGACTTATCATTCTGATTATAAGGACCACTGCTAAATACAATTCTTTTCACCAACAAAGTATCGTCTCTAAACTCATTCTGATAGGATCCGCGATAGCCACGTTCCACAAAATAACTCTGACCGCTAACAGCTCGCTGCTGTTCATTAAAATAATGAGCCTCTTTTCTGGTTTCAGTATTTCCAGAAAGACCATAGAGAATAGATTCAATTTCTACGTGATCAACGAGAGTCTTTTTATTGAAAATAAGGTCACCGTCGCGAGATAATCTTGTGTGTATATTTTGACCTTTTACAGTGGTTAAAAATAAAACAGACAAAATCCAGTATCCAATAATGAGATGCTTAAACCACATACAATAGTATTTAGGATCAATTTTAGGTTATCGTAATTTTTAAATAATACAGCAGATATTTTTATAAAGCACAGAAATTAGTCAATTGACATTTCCGTCCTATATCTGCTAAAATTATATAAAAAACTTAATTTTCAGAATTAATTGAGAACGAAAAAAGCCACATCTCATGGCGTGGCCTTAAATAAGGGTCAATCTATTTTAGAAATAGTCATTTTAAGCTTTCTTTTTCACATCGCACTTACCAATCATTTTTCGTTCAAAGGAACAAAAAAAGTAGCCGGTTCATAATCATCTTCCACCAACAAAAAACCTTTTAAATAGAATAAATAGGCTATAGAATATTTTGTACTTAATGGGCTGATAAACTCACTTTTTAAGAACAAATTATCCATACCAGCTTTACGAAAAGTAAATCGCTCAATAACATCTGAAAGCGGTCTATCCTTATATTTTAATATTTCTGGATCTTTATTAAAAATCCCACATTTATCAACTATTCCTGCTATAAAAGCTTCATCCTGAGGGTTGGTTAAAAGGTCATTAAGAAATTGCGAAAAACTCACCTCTGTATGCATGTTTTCCTTAAAATAATTTCTAAACCACATAATTCGTCCCTTAAAAAGTCTATTATTTTTTGTTTTTCCATATATAAGATGTAGATCGATTCTATCATAAAAAACTTCGCTGTTTTTGCTTAAGACAAACTCTTTAATACCTACTGATTTGTTTAACTTTTTCGTTAGAGTATCTATGGAAGTACTTTTATCATTATCTAAAACAATATCATTTCTATCAGAAGCCTTATTTTGACATGATATGTTTAATATTAATCCAACGAACAAACATATTTTAAAAATTATTTTCATTTATAAATCATATTGTTTGGGTTTTTCAATAGATCTGGATCTATTTTTTCATCGCCGTAAGAATCTGTAAATTCCAAATTGTAGATTTTTCCGTGTTCAATGCATTGCCCTAGTTAAAATAAGATATGCATTAAAACTGATACATTCAAATATCAACTTATACCTATTCACAATTTTCAATCAGTTTTTAGATAATAATTAGTCACTTGTTATTCATTTTACATTAAGTAATCACTGGCGAGCACTGAACAGTTCTGTTTAAATACCAAATTTGATCCCTCTTTAAACCGAATTTGTTGCAAAAAAATTAAAAGAATGGGAAGGAGCTAAAACAGAAAAAGCCACATCCGTAGACATGGCTTCACAACTTATATATTTGTAAGGGATGGCTCTTATTTATAGGAATTGATTGATTTGGACACTTTCCAATTACTACCTTCACGTACCAAAGTCACAAGGTCTACTTTGCTGAAATTTTCAAATTTTAGAGTCACTTTGGCAACCATATAGTCTGCTGACTCCTCAATGATATCAGTAGTTACTGTACAGTTGAGCTTCTCACCTTTTTGTTTTTTCAAGGATTTGATTAACGCGCTACGGCTATGGGTTTGTGCATTAGAAGCTTGAACTTTTTGGCTGAAATCTTCAGCAAATAATTGTTCTACACCAGCTGACTCTCCTTCGGTCGTTACCGCAACATAATGCTCAAGAGCAAAGTCTGCTGTGGAAAGGTTAACGTTTGCTTTTGCTGATTTTGATACTGGTTTGTCTGCTGCCATTGCAAATGTTGATACTGCGATTAAAGCTGCTGCTGCGAATGTTTTTACTAGCGTTTTCATAATGTCTTTATTTTATATTGTTAGTTTATATCTGTTCTTATTTGTTGATTCAAAACTACAACACAATATGCCCCTAGCCTATGGGCTTTAGACTAACAGACAGGAAAACTCGGTGAATGGAGGGAATGGGGAGGTGAAAGATCTTCAAATAAATAGAGTCCAGTTATCACGAGATAACAGAACTCTATTTTTAAAATGGCATCTCAATAATTGAATAGCTATTAAAAAATTAAAAGCTAATTAACTTGCCTGCTGACCGCTGTCTCTATCCGCAATCAATTTAGCATTTAGTTTCACCTTCAATTCATTTATTAAATCAACAGCTTGATTAAACTTGATTTTTATATCATTTACTAATAAAAGTGACGTCCCCAAGTCTGATGCATCAGAGATTGATATTTTAGCAGAATCTTCTACTAACGAATTAGGTACAGAAATAGACTGCTTGACAACTCCTCCTAAAGAGGGTGTTGCTAATAGAGATTGAAGGGCGACTGGGTGCCATATAATAGTGTTGTCACTATAACTCGCTTTGCCAACTGCGAAATATGGGTATGTACCTCCAATCATACCGATCGCCATAAAACATTTTGATCCGTTACTGGGGTCTTCTGTTACATATATATGTCCCCTCCCTCGTTCAGGATAATTTGTTAGGCCATTTCTCGCAGAATCATATTGAATAATTCTCAGCTTATTTTCCGAACTGGAAGTAACATTTAAAAGATTTGTATCTGGAACTCCGATAATGGCTGATAAACTCTCAGGAATTAGACCGCCTGGATAGAGCAAAGATACTTTTAAAGTAAAATCATTCAATCGTTCTAATTGTACTACAGCTCCTTTTCTAACAGAGAATTGATTATTATTTATTGACAATCCATCCGACTGGATTGTTGTAAAACCAGAATTAGGATTTAATGCCAATGTATAAAGTGCATTATTCTCTGATAGATATGAATTAACAACAATAGCTGATGTAAAACCCCTACGAACAATGTTTAGTATGCAATTAGCCGCATTACTATATTTATAATCACCTGATTTAAGAAGAGTTGAAGCCGACGCTTTTTGATGAAAACTAGTAGCATTTTTCTTACACAAAGCTTTCACTGTTTTGTTATAGACAGGAATTAGAGAAACTCCGTCTTCTTTTAAATTTTCATTATATTCAAAGTCTTGATATTCGATAAAGATATTTTTGAGAACATTATGATTATTAAGTACAAATGATGATCCTATATTCATAAAAAATGGTCTAAAAACACCATTATTTAGTGGCTTTAAATTATTAAATCTAAAATCATTGATCACGATATTTTCGACTGGGAAAGTAATATCTGCCAATGTGTATGAAAATTTAATTATTGAAAATTCTCCTTCTACATCCGGGCTCCAGTCCCCCACGACTACCTTGTCAATATTAATCCCCCCCTGCGCGGTGCCAAACCAGTTAGAAATCCTTATTGGGGCTTTACTACATTTAGTTGTGTAATAAGTTCCGATATTAATATTATTATCCAGATTCTCCCCTTCTACAAAATTATGGCTCATGCCATCAAACTGTATAGCACCAATATAAATATTGTCGATGTCAATAATGTTTTTAACATTAATGCTCCATCTATTAGCCTGAGAGGCAAATAAAGCTGCGTGCTTACATCTAACCGCTGTAATATTTTCGACTATGACATTGTATATACTATGATATGAAAAATTGGGTTCAAAATCGATCACAGCCTGCGGATTCTGTCCTATAATATCTTCCCCATATAGGTATTGAGCATAAAAATTATCACACGATATCACTGAAACTCCCTGCCTTCTACAGTTCTTAAATACGGATTTTCCGAATAGATTTATATTATTGTTGTGACTACTCCGATCCATATTACCAACTGTACACCCAAGATATAAACCATCGCCCCAAGCCTTTTCAGCATTCAAATCGTAAAAATCTATATTTTTACTTTCATACAGTTCGATACAATGCCCCCATTGCCCCAATTCTATTTCAATCACTTCCAGCTCCAAAGTTCCGTCGGTAAAAAAATCTCCAATCTTAAATTTTGGGATATTATTCAAAGTGGAATTAGCAGTAACCCCCTCTTTTACGACCCTAAATCCAGTCGACTGGATTATAAGTAGGTTATTCTGTAAATAAGAAGTATTCGAAATCCGCTGAGTATAAAGATTACCTAGCGGGCTAATATGCTCTTCTCTTTCACCAATAACCCAAGGATTAATAACCTTGACATTCTCTACTTGATGGAATGACCAAAGACAATATGAAGACGATGGTGACGGAAGGGCTTTAAATCGAGCTCCTGGTTCAAATTGGACTATCATATTAGATTTTTGAATTATCCCTCTTAATCTTTGATTACCATTCGGTGCAGTATGTGCATTTATCATAATAGGATCCAAGGTATAAGGAACTATATATCCTTCTGCTTTATATCTTGCTACAGCTTGAATACATCTGTTAACGATATTCGTAACGTCCAAATTAGTATTACTTAACCCAAAATATTTAAGATTAACCATACCTTTAAATACGTGTTCCAAGCGAACACCATTTACGTCGATAACCGCCCCCCCATCATCAACTGTTGAAGTTGTACTAATGTGATAAATAATCGGTTCTGGTGTATCATCTTTCTCATGATAACCCAATAACTGAACTCCATCGTAAATCCCCGCATGTAATTCACTGATCTCACTTGGCAGCAAGCTTTTCATCTCTGCCATAGTGTTTTTAATTAAAAATTGATTTGCCATAATGTTGTGTTTTTAATATTTACACAAACCTAGCTTTCATGGGTGGGTCGGTGAAAGCATATTGGGAGTATGTTATCGGTAGAGCGAAACAACCGAAAAGTCTCCGCTTTGTTGTCCCAAAACAGAAAAAGCCACATCTAACAAAGATGGGTAAAACGTGGGTCTATTGCGGCTTTGCTTCTGCCCGGCACAAGAACACCCATTTCAAATAATTCTCTTTAAAATTTTATTATTTTTAAGCATGTGGACACCGATATCAATTGACAAAATAGAACTACTTATTTTACAAGCAGAACTGAAAATGGATTATAAAGCTTTAAACCTTTGGAATCTCATCAAAGTCATTCCTCATAAGTGGCAAGAAAAATTATTTGGAGATGAAGGTGGGGGTTTTTGGGTGGTTGCTTTATTTGGAAATCAAATAATTTATTATAATGACATCGAAGATGGCTTTAATATATCAACGTTTGAAATCTATGGCGTTATTGAGCAATACATTTGTAACCAATCTGAATTGACCGCCCCCATTAATTATTTAGTTTCACAGCTAAATCAAATCCCTGACAAAATTATTTAGGATAAGATAACGTGCTAAATAAAAATATATAAACTATAAAAAAAGCCACATCTCTCGACCTGGCCTTAAATAAACATATGATTCACGAGTGGTTTGTCTTTTTATGACTGGCAAACCACTAGTGATAAGGTACTATTTATACGAATTGATCGATTTGGACACTTTCCACACATTGCCTTCGCGAGCCAAGGTCACAAGATCAGTCTTGGTAAAGTTCTCAAATTTTAGAGTTACCTTGGCTACCATATAATCTACTGACTCTTCGATAATGTCAGTAGTTACTGTACAGTTTAACTTCTCTCCTTTTTGTTTTTTCAAAGATTTGATCACCGCGTTACGACTATGGCTTTGCGCATTAGAAGCTTGAACTTTTTGGCTGAAGTCTTCGGCAAATAACTGCTCTACTCCTGCTGATTCACCTTCTGTCGTTACCGCAACATAATGCTCAAGCGCAAAGTCTGCTGTAGAAAGGGTAAGGTTTGTTGTTGAAATATCTATCGGCCTTTATAAAATAATTTGATTCTATATCTGCACTTTTGTATCTTACTCAATAAATTTTCTTATATAGTTATAAAAAGTAAACCAACTAAGTTAATCAAGTCTATTTTACCCTTATGAAAGTGCTCAGTTTTCTTGGTGTGCTATTTTGCGCCACAACCGTACAAGGACAGCAATTGCTCTATTCTCCTAACATACCTATTCAAGAGATTCGGATTTCACCAAAACATGCTTCAGGAGGTCTGGTTCAGCACAATATTTCTGATCTGCAATATTTACCCATTTCCGCAGACAAGAAAGCTGACCTTATAGATTATATCAATGCAGTACAGATTTCCAATGGTACGATTGCTGTTTTGTCTAATGGTAATGAAAAAGTTTCCCTGATGGACAATGCTGGAAAAATAACCAATACGCTTAAGTCTACTGATTTTAAACTTCCTCAAATAGAACCTCTGCAAACGCTTACTCCTTCCAGTGGTGGATTTATCTTGGGATTAGTTCATTTCGCCGTAAAGCTTAATAATCAAGGACAACATACGATAATAGATCTCCCAGCTGTAACAAATAAGGCGGATGATTCTCTCAAACTTAACAATACCGTCTGGTCCTTTTGGCAACCAAAAGAAAAGAGTTCGGATTTGACAGCGTTACAATATAATGGCCAAGCGGTAATCACTTACCATAAATTAAGTCCGTATGCTATCTCTAGAGATCTAGATAGAAACTTATCTCAGCCCGATATGCAACATCATAGCGCATTCGCCAATTTCCCCAATAATTACGAGTTGTTTGAACTCGGTGAACAAGGAATTCAAAAAGTCTATAAATTTATTTTTCCAAAAGATATTTCTGTCGACACGGCACTCCTTTATAATATTAAAGATCAAATTGGCTTTGACAAGTTCATGATGGAGAACAAAGAAAAACTCTTGGGCTTCAATCAGATTTTATCTTACAAAGATTATTTACTATTACAGCTTATCACCTATGGCGGGGATCGTTCATGGATCGCTGTTAACACGAATAATCAAGAAGTGCTAGCTATTAAAAATATTATGCCGGATGCCAGTAATGATTATCTACCGATTATTGGATGGAATGATTATCTACTTAGCGATGGAGAATATCTATACAGTATTCTGTATCCAAATGAAACAGGCTCGGCCCACAACAAGTCGGATGAAGAGAATCATACGATGAAAAAAGGACATGCGAACTTGATCAAGTCTAAAAACCCTATTCTTGTTAAGTTTAAACTGAATTCATTTTAAGATATGGCCAAGTGGTTGGTAACATTTTTATTTGTAATTGCAGGTCTGGCGCTTTATGCGCAGTCTATAAAAGGCGTTGTGATCGATTCAGTCCATACCACCTATTTACAATCCACATCCATATCTGTTTTCGAAATGGGCCAGGACAAAGTAAGCAAGATAGCTCTATCTGATCGTTATGGTAAATTTGTCATCGAAGATTTGCCTCTTCATAAAAATCTTGTGATCGAATGGAGGCATCAAGGGTATTCAAAAATAAACAAAATCGTACGGTTATCCGCACGCTCAGTATTGGATTTGGGTAAAATCAACATGTCGGTAAGGGACAATCACTTGGATACTGTAGAAATTTTGCCTCCTGTCCGCATGAACGGAGATACACTGGAGTTTAATGCCGATGCTTTCAAATTGGACAGCAATGCTGTTGTCCAGGATTTACTACACAAACTTCCCGGGCTCATGCTTTGGGGTGATGATAAGATTACCTATAATGGTAAAGAGCTTCAGAATATTTGGGTCAATGGAAAGCCTTTTTTTGGAAGCGACAAATCTATTGCTCTCCAAAATATTGCAAAAGACGCTGTAAAGAAAATCCAGGTGTATGACAGCCGAGAAAAGACTCAGCAGCTCCAAAATCCCGACGATAAAAACTATGCTATGAATGTCGTACTCAAAGATGGGCGTGAAAAAATGTTTTTTGGTAATCTCACAGCTGGCTATGGTACTGATAAACGACACGACACTTACCTCACAGCCAATTATGGCGATAAACAGCGTCAAGCCACTTTGGCTTTTTCCAAAAATAATAGCAACAAGAATATTGTTGATCTTAACCAGCTTTTAGAAAATACCACATTCAAGGGAGTAGGTTTAAATAATGATTTTAGCTCTGACTTTCTAAGTCCAGGGATAACTAGACAGACAGTAGCTGGCGCACGTTATCAACATGATTTTTTACCAACGGGTCAAACAAACCGGAATAATATATTTACAGCCAATCTATTTTATAATAACAGCCAGCGCGAAATCAGAGACTCAGCAATTAGCAAACTTATTGCTGAAGAAAACCCACTAAACAATAGCCGTACATCCACAAGCGCCTATAATGATGCATCGAAACGATTGAACGGGAGTCTCACGCATCAATTTTCAAACAACTTTCGTCAGCGACCTATCTCCATGAATAGTACACTTGATTTTTTTCGAGAAGAAAACTCCTCTTCAGGACAATCCGGTACCCAATATGATTATACCAATAACAAATCGTTTAACAAAGAATCTCGCCAATCAGCCAATAACAAAGACTATATTAATTTTCAGACTGGTATAAGTATACAAAATAAAATAGCATCACCGATAAAAGGTAAAACGGCCACGCACTTCTTTGACCCATTCTCTTTCTATATTGATTACCAAATAAATAGAAAAACAGACCAAGGACACAGGGAGGTAGGAAGTCAATTTACCAATTATCTTGATTCAGCGCAAAGCCGAAATCTGATGCGTGCTTACATGCCTCATGAGAAGGAAATAAATCAGATAATTAAGATCAATATCAATTATAAAAATTTTGGTTTTAAACAGCACCTCAGTCTTCAACATCTTGCAAGCGACAATTTAGTTCGGGACAACGACATGGTAATTGAAGATTCACTGACCCATCAATCGAAATTTAACCGATGGATATATCAGCCCTCCCTTACCTATAAACATTCCTTGTATTCACAAAATCTAGTGGGGCGAAAAAATAGTCACTTGAGTTTAAATATGCAATTGGGTACACGCTGGCAAGGAGAAAAGAACGAGTCTACCTTAGCATTTAGAAATATAAAGCAGCATTTCGTCACCATATTACCTGAAATAAGCGTAGAACATTTTTTTTCATGGGTCAATTTCTACCAGCAAAAAGCAAGTATTTCATATAAATACAACGAGGATTATCCTGAACTGGATCGGTTACGCCCGTTTTATGATAATATCAATCCATCCTTTCGTTATTTTGGAGCTAAGCAGCTAAAGAAGGTCAACAAGCATGTTCTTTCCGCATTGTTGAGTTTTTCACAATCCAAACAATATGGGCTAATCATGTCTTTATCGCCATCGTTTACGTGGGTCCACAATGGATTTGCTGACAGTATCACCAACAAGACCAATCAGATACAGTATTATGCGATCCAGAATACAGCCCCAACTTATGTATTTAATGTAGGGTATAATGTTGAAAAAGCAGTTGCGCTACGGAGGAAGCAGTCCATTAACTTCAGTCTTAGAGGAAATATAAGTAAAGGTAATAACTATCAGTACATGGATGGAATAAAACGCGAAGTCAATAATTGGAGTAGCAATCTCAACCTGAATACTTATTACACAAATATTGATCATATCGTACTTGGTTTTATTAATACATGGCAATTTAACAAACAAAGTGACAAAGAGAATGGATTCTTATATTATTCTTCCCATTTTCTTAGTACGGGACTTAGTGCAAGCCTTGCCCTGTCCAAAAAGTGGAGCATCAATAGCAATGTGAACAGTAGGTACAGCAGATCTACTTTTTCAAACGACCATGTGTTGATATGGAATGCCAATACCTCATACCGTGTATTAAAAGGCAATAATTTGGAATTTAAATTAGCCGCTTATGATCTTTTGAAACAAAATAAGGGCATTTATTTTCGACAAAGCAGCTCAGAGTTCACCACTGGCTATTTGAACAATTTAACCCAATATTTTATGGTATCATTATCTTATTACCCAAGGAAGTTTGGATTATAATTATAAAATTTAACAAAAACTATTTCAAATCGACTGTTGTTCTTACTATACAAAACGGCAACAAGCTTCCTTTCGAAAGAAAGGTTCAACATAAAAATTGGCGTCGTACAGTGAAATCCAATTGTCTTTAAAAACATTGGATGACGAAACAAAAAAGAGGAAACGATAAGAAACATAAAAATTACTGTACAAGTAAACGCTAAGAGAAAGGGTCTGATGAGAATCAGGCCCTTTTGACTTTAAAATGCGCAAGGACTGGATCGAAACGCCGGACGTAAATATCTATCGCTGTTGATGCCCGCAGGACTTTAGCATATTTCCAGATTTTAGAAGTCGGTAAAGTAGACAATCAGCTCCACATTTACACGATTCGTAAGCGGTAAGTCAGCGGATGTCCAAAGATAGTATCACTGTTCTTGAATGAATTCCATTATGCTCAAGGAATAACGTAATGGAAATGACCATGTCTAAGGAATAATGGATACCGCATTTTTCCTACACAAGATAATGAAATGTTATCGATAGGCCTCCTCATTTTTGATGATTGCCACCATTGCCTGATTACAATAATTAAGATAAGTATTAAAACCGATACATCCGGATACCATCTTACCCCTAATCACAATTTTCAATCAATATTTAGATAGTGATTAGTCACTGGTTATTCAGTTTACTTTGAGTAATCACTGAGCAAACACTGAATGAACACTGAACAAGCTCTGTTTAAACAGCAAATTTGATCCCTCTCTGAGTCGAATTTGCTGCAACTAAAAATTAAAAGAATGGGAAGGAGCTAAAACAGAAAAAGCCACATCTCTCGACGTGGCTCTACAACATTTATATATTTATTCGAGATGGCTCTTATTTATATGAATTGATCGATTTGGACACTTTCCATTCATTACCTTCGCGTACCAAAGTCACAAGATCAGTTTTGGTAAAGTTTTCAAATTTCATCGTCACCTTGGCTACCATATAATCCGCGGATTCTTCGATGATGTCAGTACTTACTGCACAATTAAGCTTCTCGCCTTTTTGTTTTTTCAAAGATTTGATCAACGCGCTACGACTATGGGTCTGCCCATTAGAAGCTTGAACCTTTTGGCTGAAATCCTCAGCAAATAATTGTTCTACGTCTGCTGACTCTCCTTCTGTCGTTACCGTAACATAATGATCAAGGGCCAAGTCTGCTGTTGAAAGATTAACGTTTGCTTTTGCTGATTTTGAACCTGGTCCTTCAGCGGCCATAGCGAAAGTAGATACTGCGATTAAAGCTGCTGCTGTGAATGTTTTTACTAGAGTTTTCATAATGTCTTTATTTTATATTGTTAGTTTATTGTTCTTATTTGTTGACTCAAAACTACGACACAATATGCCCCTAGCCTATGGGCTTTAGACTAATGATCAGGAAAACTCGGTGAATAGTAGGAATGGGGAGGTGAACGCATACAGCGATTGTAATCAGAAGGGATCTTTTGCCTTCTTTCGTTTGGGTTTTAAGTAAGAGCATGAATGCGGTAGAACCGTGGAGTACAGCATATCTGTCACGAGTTCAGCTCTATGCTGAAAAAAATCCACTCATCATAAGAACGATGAGTAGAAAGAGGGGTTGAAGAGTTTGCTAGAAAAATCAATAAACAAAATATTGCAACTTAACGAGATGTCCATTGTATTGTTGCAATTCCAATGAATAGGTGATACCTTTGGTCAGACAAGAAAGACTCCACCATACGAAACTGATTCCGATGAAAACGAAGAAAGCGAATACTTGTGACCACTCCTGCCTGATGTGTCGTTACGTCTTACAAGAGTGGCTTGGACAAATCGACCTCCACCGAAAAAATATCAAATTGAAAAAAGGCGAACAGTTTATCAGTGAAGGGGAGCCAGTTCGTGGTATTTACTTTGTCCAATCAGGATTCATCAAAGTTCACCGCAACCTTGGAGACCGGGAGACCATCGTGCGTTTTGCTAAAAAGGGAGAAATGGTAGGCCATCGCGGGATCTCATCCGAACAAAGCATTTACCCTATTTCGGCCACAGCACTTGCCGCTACGCAGCTATGTTTTGTCGATTTACCTTTCTTCTTTTCCACCCTGCGCATCAATCCCGAATTAAGCTATCGTCTGATGCTATTTTTTGCCGATGAATTGCATCTTTCGGAGCAGAAGATGGCCAACCTTGTCCAGCTTTCCGTCAAAAACCGTTTAGCATGGAGCCTTTTATTGCTTCATCGCGTTTTTGCTGAAGGAACAGAGGACGGGTACATCGGTCTTGAACTGAGCAAAAAAGATCTCGCATCCTATGTAGGCACCACCTATGAAACCGTCTACCGCATGCTTGCCGAACTTGCTGATTCGGATGGTATAACAGTCGACAAAAAGAAGATTTTCATCAAAAACAAGGAACTATTAAACAAGTTGGCAACAGAAAAATATGGGGAGTAAAGCAAACCAATCCTGGCACACTCCCTCCCCAACGTAAATATTTCCCTAAAAATACGTCATTTTAAAATTTATAGCCCAGCCCGACCCCAAGCTTCCACTTACCATCTAGGGTACTGGTCTTCGGGCTGTAGAAAGCAGGTAGCTGAAAGGCGATATGCCTGAACACCGCAGTCAGGCCAACCCCCAGCGTCGGAGTGATCCAAGCATTCTTGGGCTTTCCTTCCTCCACATGATCTTCCTTCAGTTTCAGGCTCGGTAGCAATCCCAACAGGATATTCCCCTTCGGGGCGAAGCTATATTTAATCGCTGGTCCAGTGCAGTTGATATAGACACCATGGTCGGCATAGCCCGCCACCACAACACCTTCGAACAAACTTGCTTTCACTGCCTTTTGCTGCGCATAAGTTTGGTGAAAAACAGCTAAAAAAAGCAGCTGGAGCAGCACTACCCCTGCCAGCTTATTCAGCATACATAGGCTTTTGATTTCGTGCATAACGTTTAGTTTTGGGAGGTAGACACCTGTTCTTTGCGGTGATAAGTATAATAAATAGCCATTCCCGTAAACAACAGCCCGCCAACAATATTACCCGCTGTCACGATCAACTGATTGTACAACCACCAGTCCGACATCGTTACCTTGGCACCAAACATCATCCCGGCAGGGATCACAAACATATTGACCACCGCATGTTCATAGCCCAAGGCAAAGAAGATAAAGATGGGAATTCCCGCCGCCAGGATCTTGCCTAGGGTAGACTTGGAGGTCATGGACATCACCACACCCATGCAGACCATCCAGTTGCAGAGAATGGCTTTGACAAAGGCCGAGAATAACCCGGCAGCACCATGATTGCCGTAGCCCAGGGTTTTCTTTTCACTAATGACAATCAGGCTTTGCTCGATATTCCCAAGCTGGCTAGCCTGTCCAGTTTCAGTACTTGCAGCCCAAAACAAAAGTGCGAAGAGAACACTGCCCAATAAGTTACCAAGGAAGACCCAAAGCAGGTTATTGGCCATCACTTTAAAATTGATCTTCCCTTCCAGCCAAGCCAGGGGCACCAAGGAGAAACTTCCTGTAACGAGCTCCAGGCCCAGGATGACAATGATCACAAATCCAACAGGAAAAACAAATGCGCCAACAAGCCCCAGCCCGGTCTGTGCTGTGGCCAATAGTGCGAGCGTAACGGAGATCGCCAGTAAGGCACCTGACAATGCGCCACGAATCAGCAGGTCTTTGATCGGGAGCGAAGATTTGTAGACAGCGGTATTCATCATCACACCGGCTACCTCTTTGGGGCTAATATAATCCATCGTTTATTTGCTTTAAAAAGTTTTATTTCAATTATTTAGCTCGTACTTAAGCTATCATTCCAATATACACCGTCCCATTCTCTACCTTGACCGGATACGTTTTGATTGCACATTCATCACCCGAAAGGCATTCGCCCGTATCCAATGCAAAGGTCTTTTTATGAAATGGACAAGCCACTTTTGGGGTATCTCCCAGGGAACCAAGCATCCCTCGGCTTAAAATCATCTGCCGCTTATGTGGGCATTCATTCTGCGTGGCATACCACTCATTGCGACGGGCGAAATAAAATAGGGCCACCTGCTCATTATTCAACTTAAGACAGACACCTCCGTTTTCAATAGCATCCTCGATCTGGCAGGCCTTCAGCCATTGCAGGTCAATTTGTAAGTCAATTTGTGTGTTCATGTGATTTTTATTTTAAAGGTTTAGCGATTCTATGTAAATGATTTAATCAGTCAATGCTATTGCCCATGACCTTTTAATACGTCTTCAGGTTCCAGTCAGCGGCTTTCTTTTGACCGCGCAAGGCGTCAAAGCGTACCGACTCGTCCCGTTCCTCCGGAGCATTCACAAAATGGACAAAGCGTTTCCGGATCTCCGGATCCTCCACGGCAACTTTCCATTCACACCGATAGCTGTCGACAAGCAGTTGCATATCCTGCTCCCATGTTTCCCCCATACCGAGACTATCCTCGACCACAACATTCCGCAAATAGTCGATTCCACCCTCCATTTTATTGAGCCAAGTGGCGGTACGCGTCAAAGGGTCGGCTGTACGGATGTAGAACATCAGAAAACGGTCGATATAACGGATACAGGTCTCACTGTCGATATCGGCCGCCAGCAGCAGGGCATGCTGTGGCTTACTACCACCATTGCCACAGACATAGAGGTTCCAGCCCTTTTCCGTAGCAATGATACCAAAGTCTTTACTCTGCGCCTCGGCACACTCACGGATACAACCGCTCACAGCTGATTTTATCTTGTGCGGCGCACGGAGCCCACGATAACGCTCCTCGATTTGTATGGCAAAGGACACACTGTCGTGCAGGCCAAACCGGCACCAGGTACTGCCCACGCAGCTTTTGACCGTCCGCAAGGCTTTGCCATAGGCATGTCCACTTTCAAATCCTGCAACAATGAGTTCCTCCCAGATAAGCGGGAGATCATTGAGATGTGCACCAAACAAATCAATGCGCTGCCCGCCTGTAATTTTTGTATACAGCTTATATTTTTTGGCCACTTGACCAATAACAATCAATTTGTCCGGCGTAATCTCCCCACCAGGAATACGGGGAACGACCGAATAAGTTCCACCCTTCTGTATATTGGCCAGGTAACGGTCATTACTATCCTGCGCAACATCATTCCCCTTGCCCAGGATCATCTCATTCCAGAGACTGGCCAGCAGCGAAGACACCAGCGGCTTACAGATCTCACACCCATGCCCACGGCCCAGAGCATCCAGCACCTGATCATAACTCTTCAGTTCATGGATCTTGATCAGGTCATAGAGTTCCTGCCGGCTCAGGTCAAAATGCTCACAGATGGTAGTGCGGATATATTTTCCCTGCTGTTTCATCGTGTAGTTGACCAGGTCCTTCACCATTGGCACGCAGCCACCACAGCCTGATCCCGCTTTGGTACATTTCTTTACCGCATCTGCATTTTCACAATTCCCACTGATCACAGCATCACAGATCTGCGCTTTGGTCACCCCCTCACAGCTACAGATCAGAGCGTCTTCAGGCAAGGCTTCCAAACCCGTAGAAGCTGACCTGCTTTCCTGCTGTTCACTCATCAGGAGCAGTTCAGGATGATCCGCCAGTGGCATACTATTGTTGACCATTTGCAAGAGCATGTTGTAACTTGTGGCCTCTCCCACCAGTATACCTCCGAGTAGGCGCGTACCGTCGGTACTGACGTTCAACCTTTTATATATCCCTTTGTTACGATCCTCCAGTAAGATGGTCCGTGCATAAGGTTCACTGATAAAGGGATCCCCAAAACTAGCCACATCCACCCCCATCAGTTTCAATTTGGTACTCATATCAAATCCCTTAAAGGACTTTTCTTCCCCCAAGATATGCTCTGCCGCTATTTCAGCCATCTCATAGCCCGGTGCCACCAGACCATAGATCATACCATTGACCAATGCACATTCGCCGATGGCATATACCGCAGGGTCTGAGGTCTGCATTTGTGGATTGACCACAATCCCGCCGCGCTCGCCGATGGCCAGCCCTATTTTCCTGGCCAGTTCATCACGCGGCCGTATGCCCGCCGATATCACCAGCAGATCCGTTTCGATCGATGAACCATCCTGAAAAGCTATTCCCGTAAGGCGCTCTTCCCCCAACAATTGACTTGTTGATTTTTGTAATAAACAACTCAGCGCCAATGCTGCTAGCTTGGTTTGTAGGATCAGACTGGCGCTGTCATCAATCTGACGCGGCATCAGGCGGGGTGCAAATTCAATTACTGCCGTTTCTTCCAAGCCAAGGTCTATCAGCGCTTTGGCCGCTTCCAAGCCCAGTAGTCCGCCTCCCATGACGGTACCCTTTTTGACTTTTGCCGCATAAGCTTTGATCAAATCCAGATCCTCAATCGTCCGGTAGAGAAATACCCCCTCCTTTTCAACGCCCGGAATAGGCGGTACAAAAGCAGCAGAACCAGTTGCAAAAACCAGATAGTCGTACGGGACAATAAGACCTTGTAATGACTGTACTTCTTTTTTTGAGCGATTTACATCAACAATCGGATCATTTAAATGGATTTTCACATTATTTTCCTCATACCACTCCTTTTTCGACAGGAAAAGCTCCTCTATAGATGAAACTTTGAAGTAATCGGTCAGATGCACCCGGTCATAGGCACGAATTGGCTCCTCTGCAAACACAATTATATCTAGATTATCAGATTTCTGCTTTAATTTTTGGCAAATCTTATCACCAACCATACCATTTCCGACAATAACAATCTTTTTTCTTTCCATAATTACTGTTTTTTTCTGATAAAAAATCAATTTTATATTTCAACAACACTAATTTATGGAATAAAAAATCAAAAAATCAAAATAAATATGATTTTTATAATATTTTTTCAAACAAACTCACTATAAAATTCAATATTTTATGATTTATATCATATTTTTTAATAGATTTACATATAAAATGAACACAAAAACAAAATAACATGAAAAAAATAGGCAAAACATCGTTATTTATTGTAGGATCTGGACCTGGCGACCCAGAATTACTAACCATAAAAGCTTATAAAGCATTAAAAAATGCACAGATTATCCTTTACGACAACTTAATCAACAAAGAAATCCTTCAATTAGCAAACAAAAACTGTATAAAACACTATGTTGGCAAACATCCTTATGGAAAATACGTTCCTCAGGAAGAAATAAACGAACTTATCCTACACTATTGTACACGCTACGACCGGGTGGTTCGGTTAAAAGGTGGTGATCCCTATCTTTTTGGGCGTGGTTTTGAAGAATGGCTTACCGTACAGGATAAAAATATTGCGGTTTCATACATTCCGGGCATCAGCAGCATGCAAGGTGCGGGCATCAACAATATTCCCTTGACACACCGTGGCATCAGTGAAGGGGTATGGGCACTGACCGGGATGAAAAAAGACGGCAGTCTATCGGCTGATCTTCCTTTGGCTGTCCAGAGTCGATCCACTGTCGTGATCTACATGGGGATGCGCAAACTCGACGAGATAGCCCGCACCTATGTACTGTATGGCAAAGGAGAAACGCCGGCGGCTATTATACAGCATGCGAGTCTGCCCCAGCAAAAACAGGTATTATGCAAAGCCAAAGACCTCGTCAGGGCAAGTAAGGAGCATGGGCTTGGCCATCCAGCCATTATCGTCATCGGTGATGTCGTCGATTTGCAGCATGCACATAGCCTTGCAGTCGCACACAGGTCTATTGTATAAGCCGGTTGTATGACAGGCTGCTACGGTACTCTTACAGGATCACCTCCTCATCGGGCACGACAAACAAGATCACACAGTCCGTATCGCTCGAAACGGCACGCTTAAATCCTGGTGGTCTTGAACATTTGATAATTATTTCAATCATCAACCAAAAACTTATTACTCATGAATCCACAAGACCAACCTCTCAAAAAGCTTAGTATTTTATCTTTTAAGGGCGTACAGATGCGTACTTTTCATATTACATGGATCACTTTTTTCTTCTGTTTCTTTGGCTGGTTCGGCGTCGCCCCGCTTATGCCGCTGGTTAGAGAACAGCTCGGATTGACCAAAAGTGAAGTCGGAAATATCATTATCGCATCTGTTTCAGCAACAATTATTGCGCGATTATTTATCGGGAAGATGTGTGATACCCTAGGACCACGAATCTCCTACACGATCCTGTTGGTCACAGGTTCGATTCCTGTTTTACTTATTGGATTGAGTAATAGTTATGAGTCTTTTTTGTTATTTCGTTTTTTCATCGGTATCATCGGTGCCTCTTTTGTGATTACACAGTTCCATACTTCAATGATGTTTGCCCCCAACATTATTGGTACGGCCAATGCCGTAACTGGTGGTTGGGGCAACCTTGGCGGAGGCGTTACTAATTTGGTCATGCCGCTCATTGCTGCGGCATTCGTTGGCATGGGTTTCGTTAGTCAATCGGATTCTTGGAGGGTCGCAATGGTTGTTCCCGGTATTATCCTACTCGTTATGGCGTACATCTATTATAGGTATACACAAGATACACCGCAAGGCAATTTCAAAAAACTGTCCGAGGGCGGGAAAATCAATAAAAAGAAGAATGGCTCATTTTTGCTCGCGTTAAAGGACTATCGCGTCTGGATCCTCACACTGGCCTATGCAGCTTGTTTCGGGATCGAGATCACGGTTGACAACGTCGCCGCTACCTTCTTTATGGATCGTTTTGATACAGGGATTATCCTGGCTGGAGCCCTTGCCAGTATCTTTGGCGGTATGAATCTATTCGCCCGTGCACTTGGCGGTATTGTAAGTGATAAAGTGGGGCAAAGTTACGGTATTAGAGGTAAGGGAATAATTCTCGGTATACTGTTGATTTTGGAAGGAATAGGCATAAGTCTGTTCGCCACTTCCAACACATTGCTTCTAGCTATTATTACAATGTTGCTTTTTGCACTCTTCCTTAAGATGGCAAATGGTTGCACATATGGTATCGTCCCCTTCATTAATAAAGATAACATTGGCAGTGTGAGCGGAATCGTCGGTGCCGGAGGAAATATTGGAGCCATGTTAGTCGGATTTCTTTTTAAATCCGAAACGCTCAGTTATGCCGATGCCTTTCGGTATATCGGTATTGGTGTTTTCCTTATAGGTCTCACTGTCCTCCTCGTGCGTTTTCATCCTCGATTTGAAACTGTCGTTCAAAATGTATCATTAGAAGTGCAGAATTAGTATCCTTTTGCTATGAATAAAGCGTCGAACAATGTATATAAAAGTACCTGCTGCTACTGTGGTGTGGGTTGTGGTGTGAAGATATCGGTCGAAAAAAATCAGCTGATTTCCGTTACCGGCGATAGTGAACACCCCGTCAATCAAGGCAAATTATGTAGCAAGGGCATGAATTTACAATATACAGTCAATGATCGGTCTGACAGACTTCTCTATCCACAGATGAGGCACCACAGATCCAGTCCGTTGCAACGTGTTTCATGGGATGAAGCGTTGGATCGTGCAGCGGCGGTCTTGCGCACGTTAATTGCAAAATATGGCCCTGATTCTGTGGCATTTTATGCTTCTGGACAATGCCTTACAGAGGAATATTATATTCTCAATAAACTAGTCAAGGGCTTTATTGGCACAAATAATATTGACACCAATTCACGTCTTTGTATGAGTAGCGCTGTGGCAGCATATAAAAAAGCATTGGGTGAAGACAGTGTACCGATATGCTACGACGATATCGAGATTGCTGATTGCTTTTTGGTCGCAGGTGCCAATCCCGCCTGGTGCCATCCCATCCTTTGGCGACGTATAGAGGCGCACAAAGCTAAAAATCCAGCGACCAAAATTATTGTTGTCGACCCTCGTATTACTGATACCTGCGCATTGGCTGACCTGCATTTGCAGATTAACCCAGGAACAGACATTACGCTCAATTATGCACTAGGAAGATTACTTATAGAACAAGGAGATATAGACCTTGATTTTATAAACAATCATACCGAAGGATATGAAATGTACAAAACACGGGTATTCGAACGTACTTTATTGGAGTCTGCTGCGATATGTGGTGTCCCGGTGGAAGACATTGAACGTGCAGCCAGCTATATTGGCGAATCCAAGAGCCTTCTGACTATGTGGACAATGGGGCTTAATCAGAGTGTGGTGGGCGTTAACAAAAACCTGAGCCTAATTGACCTCAGCCTGATTACAGGGAAAATCGGAAAACCAGGAAGTGGTCCTTTTTCACTAACTGGACAACCCAATGCTATGGGGGGAAGAGAAGTTGGAGGCCTTGCCAATCTCCTGCCCGCTCACCGTGATATGGATAACAAAACACATCGCGATGAAATTCAACAATTCTGGTCAGGGCCTACTGTGAGCGGCAAACCGGGGCTCACAGCTACCGAAATGTTTGAAGCATTAGCCGACGGGCGATTGAAAGCTATTTGGATTCTTTGCACCAACCCATTAACGAGTCTCCCCAATACTCGGCTGGTAGAGAAGGCATTGCAAAAAGCCAAATTTGTCGTAGTACAGGAGATATCCAATAAACCTCAGACTTTAGATTTTGCAGATATCATTCTCCCTGCAGCAGCGTGGGCTGAAAAAGAAGGTACAATGACGAATTCGGAACGCAGGATCAGTCACCTGCATAAGGCTATTGACCCTCCAGGCGAAGCTCTTGCAGATGCAGAAATCTTTTCACGCTTTGCTAATAAAATGGGCTTTAAGGGGTTTTCCTATCATACACCCCAGGATATCTATAAGGAGCATGTGCAGTTAACGGCCGGGACAAGTATTGACATTGCTGGCCTGGATTACTCGCTTATTGACAGTCTAAATACCGTACAGTGGCCTTTTGATCTGTCAAAGAGAAAAGGTACTCCACGACTTTTTCAGGATCACAAATTCCTTACGCCAAGTGGGCGGGCGCAATTGCATAGCCCTCCTGATCAGCATCACAGTGAACTGCCTGATCAAAATTTTCCACTTATCCTGACAACAGGACGGATCCGTGACCAATGGCATACCATGTCGAAAACAGGCAAGGTAAGTAAGCTGAACCAACATATTCAGACTGCATTTTTGGAAATTCATCCAAGAGATGCAACAGCACTGAACTTGATTGACGGACAATTGGCAAATGTTTATTCGCTACGAGGTGAAGTTCGTGTCAGGACACGTGTCAGCGATACGATTAAACCTGGGGTCGTATTTCTACCGATGCATTGGGGTAAGATATTGGGTTCTGATCTCCATAGAGCCAATAATCTGACCAACGATCTAGTAGATCCTGTTTCGAAGGAGCCTGACTTTAAATTTTGCGCGGTACGTGTCGAACCTCATGTAAAGAGTAAGGAACGTATTGTCATTGTTGGTGCCGGTGCCGGAGCGCATGGTTTTGTCCGCTCCTTTCGGGAACTCAACAAGACCGATGAAATTATCATTTTCAGTAATGAGGATCTGCCTTTTTATAATCGTGTCATGCTACCACATTATGTCAGTGGCGAGCTTCAATGGGAGCAATTGGTTAAAATGAAAGACGAAGAGGAGCCTTTACTCGATTTACAACATATTCGTGGTGTCCAAGTTACTGCTATCGACCGAATCAACAAATATGTCTGGGATTCTCGAGGTATTAAAACATCTTATGATATCTTAATTCTCGCGACAGGCAGCCGTCCCAGCCTGCCTAGACATGTGCCGAAGCTGCCTGGTATTTTTACGATGCGGCGTCGGACCGACGCGGACCTATTGAAGCGGTACCTTCCCGGGCAGGCGCATGTCGTTATTGTAGGCGGAGGACTATTAGGACTGGAAATGGCAGCTTCACTCCGTGAAAATGGGACAAAAATTACCATCGTTCAACGTGTTTCACGTTTTTTGAATCGCCAGCTGGATCCACTTGGAAGTCAATTGCTTCACGAAGAAATGATAGACCTCGGCTGCGATATATTCTATAACGATGAAGTTCAACTATACTGCGGCCGCAATAAGCTGACAAAGATCGAATTAAAGAGTGGACGACAGATCAAATGCGACGCCCTAATCCTAGCAATAGGTACTACGCCTAATATCGAATTAGCAAGGGATGCCGACCTACTTTGCCAACGGGGTGTAGTCGTGGATAGTCATATGAAAACTAGCGACCCTGCTATTTATGCCATAGGTGAGATTGCAGAATTTGAAGGGACACTTTACGGTATCACGGCAGCGGCCGAAGAACAGGCGGATATAGTTGCACATTATCATCAGGGGGATATCAGCAGCCATTATAAGGGGAGCCTGTTTATGAATATTATAAAAATACAGGGTTTTGACCTCTGTAGCATCGGTCTTACAGAAGCGCCAAATGAGGACTATGAAGAGATTATTTTTATCGACAAGGCTAAGCGCTATTACAAAAAATGTATTATCTATCAGGATAGACTTGTAGGTGCCATTTTGATTGGTGACAAAAACGAATTTCTTGAGTTTAAAAACTTGATCGCAAACAAGATCGAATTAAGTGAAAAACGACTACAGCTACTACGAAGTGGAACTGCCAAAGAAGCTGTCATCGGGCGACTGGTATGTTCATGCAGCCAAGTTGGAGAGGGAAATCTGCAACGATGTATTAGCGGTGGATGTACCGATCTTCAGGAGTTATGTACATCCACCGGAGCTGGGACAGGTTGTGGATCCTGTAAACCCGAAGTTAAGCGTATTCTGGAAAACTATGTCCTAGAAAAGGATAAGGAGATAAAATCCTATGCAAAGTAAAACGATGAAAAAAGGACAGTTTATCAAGATTAACCTCTCAGGCGGTGCAATCTCCCCAGGGGAACTCGCTAACTTATTGATTCCTTTGGAAGAGGTGGGTATTACGGAAGTTAAATTTGGCAGTAGACAGCAACTGTATTTCAGGGTGAACGACACGCAACTTGAAGAATTAGAATATATACTGATCAATCAGGAGTTTGCTTATGAAATTGGTCAGGATATATATCCAAATATTGTGAGTTCATATGTAGCCGATGGACTTTTTAATCAAGGAGTATGGATACGCGAAGGCGTTTATAAAGATGTTTTGGACAGCTTCGAGTTTAATCCTCAGTTGAAAGTGAATGTTGTGGACCACACGCAATCCTTGGTACCCTATTATACTGGAAATCTAAATTTCATTACTTCGGAATTTAGCAATTATTGGCACCTGCAGCTCCGATTGCCCAAAAGTAACTTATTTTACACCTGGTCCACTCTTGTAAACACCGACGATATTGCGAGATTAAGTCTGTTTTTGGAGCCATTGATCATCGGGTCGCTGGTTGCAACTTCAAGCGAAGGACAACAGTTGGGACAAAAGTTAGAAGCGTCAGCTATTGCTTCGGGAAAATTTCTTTTCCAGCCCACAGAGCAGCCATTTATGGAACCCACGTTTAAACTTCCTTATTATGAGGGATTTAATACCTACCAAGATAGACTATGGCTGGGGGTGTACCGGCGTTCGGAAACCTTTTCGACCGCTTTTTTACGCGACATATGTAATCTCTGTCTGCGATACAGGATCGGCCAATTGTACACTACACCTTGGAAATCAATTGTTATTAAAGATATTCAAACGACGACAAGATCTGATTGGGATATTGTGCTAGATCGACATCGAATCAACCTGCGACATGCTTTAAACGAACTCAATTGGATGACCGAAGATTTTGATCCCATTGCATTAGCACTTAAGCAGGAATTGGTGCACCACATGAACTGGTTGGATATCCGCACGTACAAACTTTGTTTTGGTATTAAGATGCAACCAAAGAGTGGGATCTGGGGATCTATAATTTTGCGTTTCATCGACTCTAAGGGAGATAAATCTTGGTTTCAGGTGCAACATACGCCAGATTTTAACCCTAATTCAAGAGACTTTGTCACCTATCAAAAACGCGTGGAACGAGCAGAACTTATAAATGTGATTTTGGCACTGTGTGAAGAATTTTATCAACTTCGAGGTAGCACAGTGGCCCAAGAACTATATAATATACCTACACAGACCACAATAGAAGAATCCGACATGATCCGGGGCACTTATCAATGTCCAGCTTGTCGGACAATATATGATCCCATCTGGGGAGATAGTACACAGGATATCGCCCCAGGAACACCATTTGAAAATCTGCCCGCGACATATTGTTGTAGCATTTGTGAAAATGAAAAGTCAACTTTTAAGAAACTGATCAAATAAAGAAGGATGTTTTTTAATCCATTTTCTTCTAGATACTGACAAAAGATGGCCGCCTCTCTGTAGAGGTGGCCTTAATAAACATATGATTCACTAGTAGTCAGTCTTGAGTTGACTGGACTCACCACTAGTTATTGGAGACTATTTATAGGAGTTGACCGAACTGGATACTTTCCAGCTATTCCCCTCACGCACCAACGTCACAAGATCAGTCTTGGTAAAGTTCTCGAATTTTAGAGTTACTTTGGCTACCATATAATCTGCTGACTCTTCGATAACGTCTGTACTTACTGCACAATTAAGCTTCTCTCCTTTTTGTTTTTTCAAGTATTTAACAACTTGATCGCGGTTGTTGGTCTTTGCATTTGCCGACTGAACTTTTTGGCTGAAATCTTCGGAAAATAATTGCTCTACGCCTGCTGACTCTCCTTCGGCTGTTACCGCAACATAATGGTCAAGGGCCAAGTCTGCTGTGGAAAGGTTAATAGTTGCTTTTGCTGATTTAGAACCTTGTCCTTCAGCGGCCATAGCGAAAGTAGATACTGCGATTAAAGCTGCTGCTGTGAATGTTTTTACTAGCGTTTTCATAATGTCTTTATTTTATATTGTTAGTTCTGTTGTTCTTATTTGTTGACTCAAAACTACGACACAATCTGCCCCTAGCCTATGGGCTTTAGACCAACGATCAGGAAAACTCGGCGAATGGTGGGAATAGGGAGGTGAATGTTGACTGACGACTGAATGTTGATAATTATAATCGTATTTAAAATATATATATATCATCGGTAGAAAAACTAAAATTAAATAATAAATAAACAATATTTACAGTTAAAATTTATTTAATTTGCAGTCGATTTCACCACAAATATCAAAACTTATTTAATAGCACTAAAAAAACATATATTTTTCACACAAATCAATTGAATTATAAAATTTAAATGCTTCATTCATTCAAAATCTCCTTGTATTGCCTATTGGTATGCCTTCTATTTAATTCGTGTAAAAAAAATGAAGACACTGTCATTCCCGAACCGATCAAAATTGTCATTAAGCCCGATGAAGTTTACCTAAAGCGTGAAATGCAATTTGTAGGGACCAGATTGTCATGTGAGATACAGAATCTTCCGGAGGGTGACTCAAATGAGATCAACTGGACAATCGAAAACACAAGAATTGCACGTTTAACACAAGATAAAACAACAAAAGAAATTTCTGTATGGCCGGAAGCAGCTGGTGAAACGTACGCAATAGCAACCTTAGCCAATGGAAAAGCAACAGCAAAAGTAAAGATCGTTGTCACAGATGCCAATGACTATAAGTTTAGGTTAGTCTTAAAGGATAAAGGGAAATCTTCTCATGCTTTGCATAAGCCTGAAACATTTTTATCAGAAAAGGCTATCCAACGGCGATTGAAACGAAACATCGCAATCGACGATTCCGACCTTCCTATTTCGGAGGATTATTTAAATCAAATTGAACAGATCGGATGTAAAATCGTGTCTAAGAGTAAATGGCTGAATACGGTAACTATCCATTGTGTAGATTATTTCCTCATTGACAAATATAAAAACCTCCCTTTTGTACAATCGGCAGAAAAAGTATGGGAAGGACCAAGGGTAAACTTGGCAGAGAAAAGAAAGTATAAAGATATACCTCAAAAAGTATCCAACCATTTATCCAATAATCATTTGGATTATGGTGCTGCTACTTCAAATATAAGCATAAATAATGGCCAGGTACTTCATGAGAATGGCTTTAAAGGAGCAGGTATGGATATTGCTGTCATCGATGGCGGATTTTTGGACCTTAAAGATAATCCAGCTTTTAAAAATGTGAACATCAAAGGCGCTAAATCTTTTGTATATGAAAACGATGACCCATATGCGGTCGAAATGCACGGAACTTTGGTAAGTTCATGTATGGCTGTCAACCAACCAGGAAAATATGTAGGTACCGCACCTGAGGCAAACTACTGGTTGTTACGCTCAGAAGATCCATCTTCCGAACAACATGTTGAGGAGGACTACTGGGCCAGTGCCGCTGAATTTGCGGACAGCGTTGGTGTAGATATTATTAATTCGTCGCTTTATTATGGTCCAGAAAGTTTCCACAGTCCCGCTTATAAATTTGAAGAGATGGATGGTAAGACAACATTTGCTACACGGGCCGCTAATATGGCAGCCAATAAAGGCATCCTAATTGTCAATTGTGCTGGAAATGACAGAAACTGGGTAGGGAGCCCGGCCGACTCTCCTCATGTACTGACAGTAGGCGCGGTATATGATAATCGGTCGGTTGCACATTATACATCTTGGGGAGTGACAGTAGATGGTAGAATGAAACCGGATGTAATGGCGCTAGGTGGAGGAGCGTGGGTAATCGGACAATCTGGTGCGAGTGAAAACCGTAGTGGAACATCCTTTTCGAGTCCCATAATGTGTGGTTTAGCAGCCTGTTTATGGCAGGCTTACCCACAATTGAGCAATAAAGAACTAATTGATATCATACGCAAATCAGGAGATCGATTCAATACCCCAGTCATCCCTTATGGCTACGGTATCCCTGATATGAAGAAAGCAATAGAAATAGCAAGAGAGACCAAAATATCAAAAAAAATTTAATAGGCATATTAAATACCATGATCGAATGGTTAAAAAAATACAACATCAAAAGGATCTGATTAACCATCAGGCCCTTTTGATATCTAGGTATCAAAGTATATATAGGTGCAATCCTTTTTTGACTGTCTATTAATTTGTATTCATCTATATACAGATCAGTAATCATCAATTCGTATTGAACGACTCCAACTAGATGTAACACTATACGTTCGGATTTTTGAACTTACAACAAGTCAATTTTCCGCATTTTTTCAAATATTTATCAGTAAAAAATCCACTAAATCATTTTTTTTCTTGTTTTAAAAATAACAGTTTGAAAATTTCATCTAATTAATGACTTTTACAATCGGCTTTATATTTTGACTAAATGAAGTTAATAATTTAAAACACCAAATGAAAGAATATAAATACTGGAAAAAAATTGGGGTTGAGATTCAAAAAGAACTAATATCCAAAGCACTTGCTAAGAATATCAATTATAGCCAAAGCCCTGTATTAGGGCTTCCCGGAACAAAATTGGATGGAAGAGTTTTTTATGAACAGGCTGAATTTTTAAAGGAAGCTCCTTTCCTGCAGACAATTGTTCAGAATCCTAACCATATTGGTTGTCATACCGTCGGAGAATCAGAGCCTTTTTTTCAAGGCACCCAAGATATTGAAAAAGATGTCATTCAAATCTTAAGTAAAGATATATTACAATCTCAAGAAGATTGCGATGGATATGTTACCTCTGGAGGTACAGAAGCCAATATACAAGCATGTTGGATGTACAGAAATTTCTTCATCAATACATTTAATGCCAGTTGTAATGAAATTTTCCTAATTGCATCGCAAGACACACATTATTCGGTCAATAAAGCTGCAAATTTATTGAATATTGATCTTGTGATTGTTCCGGTCGATTTTGATACCAGAGAAATTCTGCCGGATCAACTGGATAAGCATGTCTATGAAGCTGTGAAAAATGGCAAAAAGTATGCTATCGTTATTTCAAATGCAGGTACCACCATGTTTGGAAGCGTTGATAATCCAGATGATTACGCCTCAGTTTTCATAAAATATGATCTTAATTTTAAACTTCATATAGATGCGGCATTTGGGGGATTTATCTATCCAATTGTCAATCAAAACCATAATATCGGTTTCAACAATAAACACGTCTCATCGGTGACCATGGATGCCCATAAAATGCTCCAAGCCCCTTATGGAACGGGTATATTTATCACGAGAAAAGGATTGATAGACAATGTTTTTACCAAAGAAGCGAAATATGTCAATGGAATGGATACCACTTTGAGCGGAAGTCGCTCTGGAGCAAACGCAGTGGCAATTTGGATGATTTTGCAGACCTATGGCCCACATCAATGGTTAGAGAAAATGAAGATTCTGAACTACCGGACAGAAGTATGTTGTCAGGAACTCGAAAAATTGGGAATTGGCTTTTATAGGGATTCACATATGAATATCATTACCATAAAATCAGCTGATTTGCCCAAAGAGCTAGCAGTTAAATTTGGCTTAATTCCGGATTCGCACGACGAAGATAACAATTGGTATAAAATTGTGGTAATGGACCATGTACAGCAAGAAGCACTAAATGATTTTATTAGTGAATTGAAAGAATTCCGCAGTAGAGAGCGTAAAGTTTTGGAAAATTAAAATAGCCGCAAAATCATTTTTTGTTGCATAATGCACCATGCTATGTGGTTGTTCGGAACTTCCGAACAACCACTTGCAACTAACCCTTTCCCTAATCTTCTCCGATTTCTTTACCTAAATTTAAGTTCTTCATCTTGTTACAAAACTACCTTGAGGGTTATTAAACCACTTATTAGCAATAATTTCATCAAGTTTACTTCTAATTTTTCTCCTAAATTGCCAAGCGCTTCTCCTAAAATTATTAATGATCATTTGCTGTAAAAGTACTTTATGTGAATCTATATATTTTCATAAAGAGAAATTACTTGGCTTGCTTATAATTTCCAAAGCTTTTTCAATGTAGTCTTTCTTACTATTAATCACCGCTTCTAATAATTGATTCGTAGTTTTAATATTTGAATGATCAAATGGCAAAAGAAAATCAGGATTCACTCCTTCGTTAATTTTATATTTTTTCCCATTACGGTCTTTTAAAACACTTATAGTCAAATCCAGAGAAAAATTATTCCCAATCTCATAATATTGATTGGTCGATGTGAGACCGTATGTCTTTTGACCAACAGTTATCACATTTTTCTGTCCTTTAAAATGTAATAAAAATGCCTCGGCAGCACTAGCGGTATAATAACTGGTCAAAATAACAATGGGAACTTGCGTATTCTTCAATTTAATAGGCGGACGTTTTTTGGGATCTAGCTCTAAAATATCATATACTTGCTTAGCTTGTTCGCCTTCTGGTTTAAGAACTACCGAAATCTTTTTTTCCTCCCCCGTATTCAAAACATCTGAATAGCTGTAATCGACATCAATTAATGACGCAAAATGCCATATCATGGGGTAATTGGCTCCGCCACTGTTTTCGGTAAGGTCTATTATCCAAGCTTGGGGATTATTATCATCCAAAAATTTGAGTTGTTTTCCAATGGTATCTATATATTTTGCCTGCTCCAACCGAACTGGAGGGATATTTATATAAGCATATTTTTTATCAATCATATAAGATTGATAATTTTTGGGAGGCAGGCCTGCATCTGCATCAGTCATCTTCGCCATCTGCCTCAACTGAACCATAAAATCTTCTTTAATGCTCGTATCGGTCTCATGATATTGTAGAGAGGAATGCACATCCCGAAGATCGCTCAGAACCATCTTGAATAAGGGGAGCAAATCTTTAGCTTCTTTGATACCACAACTTTTCTTGATGATAATCGGAGCAACAGAATCCCAATTTACATTGCCACTGGAATATGCATTGGATTTAACGGTATCAATAAAAGCATTTGTTAAATTCAGGATGTCCTTATTTTGGGCAACTGCATTAAAACAAAACATTAAAAACGATAGTACAATAAGTGAACAATGTCTCATCATGCGCTAATATAAGATAAAAAGAAATATTTTTTTTTCATCGATTAATTATTTAAATAATACAGCTTAGCTTCTCTCTTTTGCTTTTTCAAGCATTAAATGATTGTTTCACCGCTACAATACTAACCGTAACTGAAGACAACTTTAAATTTTTGCATCCATTAATTTATTCTCTAAAATATTTGATCGACCTAATTTTATTTTAATCACGAACGCTCTTTTATATTTCAAATTCTTTGGAATAATGATGTCGAAATATATATTCTTATCTCTATCAAAACCAATATTCGCGTTTTTCAGAATTAAATTATGTTTATTATCTAACAAAGAAGCTGACGATGGAACTAATTTAGAACTTTTTGGAAAGGCAAGTCTCAATATACCGTTCATCGGTTTATTAATTACTGTCAAGAATAGCGAAGTTGAATCGGTTTTATTGATAGTATAGTAGCCATATCCACTTTCCAAAGGGAAGTGATTGACTTCATAAATAGCGTCGGTGTTGGCTTTAGTCCATTTTCCCAAATCTGTTATAAGTTTATTCTCGTATTTACTCATGTTCCCATTTTCGTCCGGACCGAAATTTAGAACAAAATTACCATTCATCGAACGAGATCTCATCAATAAATCGATAATGTCATCTGTTGTTTTTAAATACATCCCCTCCGTATTCTTGATATGTCCCCATCCGTTTGGAGGGATGGTCATAACACAGTCCCAATCATTTCCGCCAATTATATCGATATTCGCAGGCATTTTCCGTTCCCACCCTTGCTCATAGTCACCTAATAACATGCCATTTGAATCAAAATGTCGACTGCCATGCTCATCATTTCGCAAACGAGAGCCAATTATTAAATTTGGATTATTATTTCTCAACTCTTTCTCTAAATTGTAAGTAAACTCGTAAGAATTTATCCAAGATGGATCCCAGGTGCCATCAAACCAAAACCCTTTTATTTGGGGATAATTTGTTTGCAGTTCCAATAACTGGTTCCTTGTATATTCTAAAAAACGATTAAACCTAGCTTTTTCATCGGCAGTTTTCGGAATGCTTTTGACATAGTCCTTATTATTCCATTCCTCAACTGAAAAATATAAATAGACGTCTATGCCTTGCTCAGAATAAGCATCCACGACTTGCTTGACAATGTCTTTTTTATATGGACTACTGGCAATCGTATAATCTGAATATTTAGAAGGCCATAAGCAAAATCCATCATGATGTTTGGTAGTAAAAATCACATATTTAGCGCCCATTTCCTTCGAACGCTTCGCCCATTGCTTTGCATTAAAGTTTTTCGGATTAAATTGTTTATATAAATTGTCATAAGTCTCCGTCCAATTTTTGGGCGCGGTAGGCCCACCCCAAGAACGTATCCATTCAGAGGCAGCGGCACCTTGCCTTGCACTTATGCCATTCCATTCGTTCCCTGGTATAGCATATAATCCCCAATGAATAAATTGCCCTAGTCCATAGTTTCGAAAAGCAACCATCGCGGAATCATTCCTGTTCGGTTTAGTAATCGTCCCAAATTTAACCTCAATAGGTATGGTGGGTTTCTCTCTTTTGTCTGTCCACTGTGCCTTTATAATCCCTTGTTGGAATAAAATAGCCAATATCAAAATAATTATGTGCTTGCTTTTTTTCATTATGTAAAAAATATTTAAATATTAATAGTAAAATCAACCATGTTCTTAGCAGTATTTAAGTCTACTACTACTTTTTAAGCAGATGATATAGTATTTATGAAACGATATCTCCAAAACTTCGCTTCTCGATCCACATTCCATCGTTACTACTATTATGAGACGTCTTTGTAATTAAATCCTTATCATATTTAAGTCCAGAAGATCCTTGACTGATCTCCTTCTATTTAAGGGATTAATTTTGATTCCAATGCAGTATACAAGGAAGTTCAATCTGTGTTAACTGATCCAAACTTAATCGCACACTATAAGTCCGAAAACCTAATTTTTCTGCAGCTTCACTAATTTCTAATAGCTTGACATCGTTTTTTGTGGTCTGGCATAGTTTTCTGATTTTATGAATTGAAATCGTCTGTCCATAAAATTTAAACATCATTCGAAGACATGTAGCACCGCAATCCATCAGGTCGTCCATCTGCTTATAATGAGGAAATCTCTTTATCACAACGAGCTATTATATAATTTACCCATGTCTTTATCATGCGCCGCCATCCAGATCATGTTCATGGGATGAAGATCGGTCAGAAAGCGTCTTTTTTCCTGTAAGATATAGGGCAGTCTCTTTGCCCATATATTGTCTCTTACAGATGCAATAATGGTTTCCAAAGATGAACCAATACAATAAGGATCAATCCGAACAAACGCTTTTGGATTAATATAATCTGCAAGATTAGGACATCCTGCGTAGAAACACAATGATTCTGTAATAATGGGATCTACGATTTTCTCTGTAAAATATCCATTTTCATAAGCGTTTTCGCAAGCTACATGGTAGGTATATCTCCATAAGCCTTCATACTTATCTTTTAGATACCCTTTATAATTATTTAGAAGATTAAAAAACTTACCATGTGATGGACGTCCATAAACATCGAAACCGTCCTTGAATACTTTGTCCAATGCTAAAATGAATTCCAGACGAGCTCTGTGCCCAGGAAATCCAGCTAATTCACTGACTACGGCCGATAGGAGCTTGGTTTTATCAACACGATCTGATTCTCCATCAGTCGAAAAATTGACTGGAAAAAATGGCAAATGCAAATGCACATTCATCATCCGTGAGGTGGGGTGCTGCCGCGCAAAGGATGAAAGGCTGGATTCGGTCATAAAAGTAATACTCTTCCTTTCATCGTATCCTTTCTCAAGTGTCTGCTGATGAGGAAAAGTCAATATCACCAGACGGTCATAATGATCATCGGTAACAAACTCAAGATCTTTCCATTTATTTTTTCCCTGTAGATAACGGTGTGAGAACCGAAAAAGCAGATCTTGATCTGGTCTTGCAAAAGTAGTTAATCTGATTTTCATAGCTTTTAGTTTACATTATGTTAGCTTTGAACGGAACATTTGATAGATTTTCATAATCTTACCAAGATTTTGCTCGGCCTCAGTAAAGCGCTCAAGTTGATTTTCGGGATACAACTGGTTAAACATGGTCACATCTGAATAATAAAAACATTTCTGATTGGAGAGGTAAGGCACAATGACAAACTTTGAAAGCGCTAAATCTGAAATTGTATTGTCAACCTTCTTTTTAGGATCAAAATCCGTCTTCCGAAGAATGATGTCAAAAAATCGTTTGTAGATCACCAAAAATTGATTTGAACAATAACTTTGTACCCACAAAAGATTTTCCGAAACTGGCAGCGAAGTCTTAAATCCTCCACTCGAGCCTCCTATTAGCAGCTCAGCATTTAATTTATACCCCTCCTGGATAATCTCAAATAGCTTTTGCTTACTATAATTGGCTGTAAACTGATGATCGTCCTCACAGAAAATTATAAGTTCATCCCCGGCATTTTTTGCTTCATGAATAACCTTTACTAAGGATTTCCATAAACCTAAAGCACCAATAGTATCTTCGACGGCCTCAATATAAGTGACCTTGAATTCTTCTCTACCTGCAAATTCTCTCTTTATATGGGCCAATCTGTCTACTCGTTTTCGTAGATTGACTACATATGTTGGTATAAAAATATTCTCTATCAATTCCATACTTTAAAACAGTATTTTAATCGTCGGATTTGCTCGCCAGGTAAAGTTTCTCCTCTGGATTTAAGCCAAAATTTGGGTATTTTTCAAACAGAGAGAATGACTGTAGTTTGAATCCGATCTTCTTCAAACGATCCTCATAATCTATTCCATACAGTCTGACGTGATCATGCTGACCAAAATGTTCAAGTCTATCTTTATTGGTTTTTATCTTAGGATCCTCCTCTGTAATTTGAAGTAAAGGTGATATTGGAACTTGGAGGATGGCACTACCTCCTACCCTAAGTATCCGTTTAATTTCTTGTAAAGCTCTTTGCTCATCTAC